>ERZ1066127.15-NODE-15-length-140821-cov-16.207039_pt1 | contig 140821 bp, 106 predicted proteins | sample MGYA00382774_ERZ1066127 | MGnify/ENA primary metagenome ERZ1066127 (study PRJEB33369, sample SAMEA5778357) | biofilm metagenome | biome: Industrial cooling water; feature: Water cooling tower basin; material: Biofilm | place: United Arab Emirates | collected...
TTTTTATGACTTTTCCAAGATTTACCAGATTATTTTTGTGAACAAACTTAGTTTGAAGTGCAGACAAGAATATTTATGGCGTGGGAGCCTGATTTTACGCGCAGCACAGACCGAGTACGGTGCTCAAAGCAAGCGCTCAAAGTGCGGCGCTTGACTTGTCTGAGTGGATAGTTTAGAATGCTCTCGCACCAAACCTTATGATCAAAGTTTCGGTAATGTTCCTGTAAACTGCGGTTTTTGTCAACTGTACTACTATGGGAAATAGGTGATGGTTACTGTACACGATAACGTTGTTTCTATCGTTATACAATCTACGTGGCGTATGGTGTACTGTGCCCATGCAGATTTTTAAGCAGTTTACCGATATTCTTTATTTGATTGTATGACATTTCTCGATGCGTTGTGGATTCTCGTTTTGCTGTGTATTCTTGCATGGCTTGTTTTTTGTACGCTTGTAGCATGGAATGGTATCTCGTTGTATGCGCTTGGTGATGTTACGAAGGAGCTTCCTCTAACTCAGATTGCAGAAATGCCGCGTCTTACCGTCATTATTCCCGCTTGTAATGAAGCAGATACTATTGAAGATGCCTTGCAATCATTACGTCAAAGTACTTACCCTAATCTCGACATTATTCTTATCAACGACCGTTCTACCGATGAAACTGGTGCTATCATTAATCGTTTGGCGCGTCAAGACAAGCGAATCTTCTCGTTTCATGTTACGGAGTTGCCTATTGATTGGTTAGGGAAAGTTCATGCTTTGCATCTTGCTACGCAGTATGCAAAAGGAGATTTTTTACTTTATACAGATGCTGATGTGCATTTTCATCCTGATACTCTGAGCCGTGCTGTTGCCTATATGCAAGCACATGCGCTTGACCACTTAACTGTATTGCCGGAAATTCGTCCCTCCTCTTCTTCGGTATTGTCGCAAAATCTTGTATCGATAGTGATTGCCGGATTTGCTGCGCTTTTTCTCTATGGACTGCGTCTCAGAAATGTTCGTAAGCCTGATTCTACAGCATTTGTAGGAGTGGGGGCATTTAATATGGTGCGAAGGAGTGCTTTTGACAAAACTAGGGGTTGGGCATGGCTTAAAATGGAAGTGATTGACGATGTTGGTTTAGGAAAAATGATGAAAGAATCTGGCGGTAAATCTGATGCACTCAATGGAGTAGGATTTATTCATTTGGAATGGTATTCAGATCTTCTAGCGCTTATACGAGGATTTGAGAAAAACTTTTTTGCGGGTATTGGTCAATATAGTTGGAAAATATTGCTTTGGCGCACGCTGCAACTTGCGACACTCGTTTTTTTACCCTATCTTGCGGCGTATTGGGTATTCAAAATCAGTGGTAGTGCTTTTTTACTGGGTATGATACTGATAGTTCATTGGATTATACCGGCTGTTTTTGCGTTACCCTTTCGGAAGATAATGCCCGTCAAACCCTACTTGTTAGGTTTTTTACCGCTTGGATTTGTGATAATTATTGGTATTATGCTGCGTTCAGCATGGGTCGTTACACGAAAAGGTGGAATTTATTGGCGAGGAACATTCTATTCGCTCTCGTCGTTGCGTGGTGAAAAGCGTGTAACACTATAAGTATCATTATTCTGCTGTCATTGTTCCTTCATCTTTCAATTCTTTTGCGTATGCGACGTTTTCTTTTTCTGGTGATTCCGTATATTATTGTGGCTTGCGGACAAGTTCGTCCACCCGACGCATTTAATTTTTATGGTGGTGCCTCGCGTTCAAGTAATTATGAAAATGCTGTGAGTTTTACTGATGCAATGTTAATCAGTGATTTTCCAAAGAAAAATGATAGTTTAGCGCCACGCACAGAAATGCTCAAGGTAGGAGCAAATATGCCACCTATTCCTATTTCGTATTTGGTAAATTATCTCACACTGTTGGACGGTTCCGCCGTGCGATATGCTGGAGGACGAATTGAATGGAAAGTATCATTTGACGAAGTTTCTGCAGGGAGAAAAGCCCTTGCTGCGGCACTTCCGTGTTCCGACAAAGAAGACAATTTTTACGTCTTTGCTAATGACGGTGCGGTGTATTCCTTCGATAAGACGGGTAAACGACGCTGGAAGCAAGCACTTTTTGTACCTATGCTTACAGCACTGTTTTCTGACCTATTAATTCAATCCGATGGAGTGGTGATAGGATTTAGCGCAGATGGTACGCGAGGAACACTGGTAAAATGTGCGTTTGATGGTAATGTCGTATGGAAACAAGAGCTTGCTCTTGCGCCAACGCGCACGTTTGCTGCCGATGAGTCCGGAAATTTGGTTGTTGCACTCTCAGCAAATACAGCCGGCGCAACTGACTCCCTTCTGAGTTTTACTTCTAATGGTGCTCGTCGTTGGGCGAAAGGTATTGCCAATACACGGCTTTTGAGAATGCCAATGATTGGTGCTGGAATGATTGTTATTGCCGGAATACGAGAAAATGCGGGACAGCGTGAAGATATTCTTTTGGTCTGTGATGAGAATGGTTCGCTGCGCTGGACGAAATCATTAACGTTCACACCGCAAGGAGTGGCAATTGGTTCCCGTGAAGGCTCACCATTACTTGTTGTCGCGGGTTATAGGACAGGTATGGGAGAAGCACTTTCATTGGTTTTGGGATTCAGTGCCGATGGTAAAGAACAATGGCGCTTGAGTTATGATGTTGCAGTACTCGGCGCTCCTATGATTAGCCAAGAAAATATTGTGTTTATTGGTACAAAAGGCGAAGCTGTTGGTGCATACTTCATGTCGAAAGAAGGTGTGTTCCAGCGCGTAGTTTCACTCAGTAATGTGGCATTATGTTTAATTCCGTCCGTTGATAGCGAAAATAACATTGTGTTCTCGGCGACGGAAGAACTAGGAGTGGTAAAAATTGGTAAAGTTCCGGCGCAGCGTATTTTGCCGTATTAAAAACGTATGTTTGTTCTTGTTGTCTGTTCGGGATTTCCTCAGATTACTTCTTGTATCCGACACAAAAAATTCTATTTTTGCACTGTCGTGAGAAACTATTTTGTTGTTAAGTATTGTTTAATCTATATCAGCCATTGCGATTACCGAACAAAGTAGGTGAAGTCATTGGAATTCGGCGTTATTACTAGTCGTTATATCTCTTGAAAATAGCTATTTATCCGTATCATGAGCAAGCCACCTACCAAAATGCCGCTCACCACAGAGCAAAAATGTCGCATTATTCTTGAACGAATGTTGCAAGTTACTAAAGACGGTGACGACATTATTTTACGACACAATGAAGAGGGGAATACTGTGACGGTCTATGTTGGGTTTGGACGCAAGACGTGCGGTGCTGAAGATGCCACATTTGATGAAGTCGTTGGTGACTTGTATCGTCTATTTAATAAGCAGTATGGCGTTTCCTTCAATAACCTACACGATGAAGATGACTGGGAGACATTGGAGCCACCTGCCTTATACTGAGTCTATTGAGCAAAACTATACGTTGCCCTGTATCAAGGTATGCTGAAAAATGAGGATAATCCTTGCTTCTTCCCTTACCGATCGTTTGTTATTTCTTGGACTTCAATTCTTACCGAGCGATTAAAGAATCTTCCTTCTGGCAAAGTTGCATCATTTTTCAGTAATGTTGTGATTCGTTCTTGGGTTTCTTTGGAAAACTGTAAGCGTATATTGTTCACACCAAGTTTTTGGGTAAATGTCGTGACTCTTGTTTGATTCGAGTATGAATCTAATGCAACCGATGTTTGTGGTGTGATGCGTGATTTGATGTCTTGTAGTAATTGTTCAGTTTGGGTGTCATTGCTTATATAGCCAAGCGTATAAAAATTGATGCGCTTATCTGGTATTTTATCCCGCTTCTTATCGGCAAAACGCCGCACTTCGACAGGAATAGAAACAATTGGCGCTTCGGCTTCACGGTTGTCCACATCGGTAATGCTGAGGCGTACATCCATACTACCGGGTGCCATTGGGATATTCCGTTGGTCAGCATCAATGTTCCAAATATAGCGTTCGGGGTATGTGTTTGCACCAATTGTTGAATGTAGAATACGCTCTTCGCGTCCTTCAAAGTTTGTAATATCCAACGACCATTGTTTTAAGCCGGGTCCGGTTAAAATATTAATCCCAAATACCACTGTTGGTGGGTTTACTGTTAACTGCATCGTTGTTAAAGAAACAGGAGCAAGGATGTCCGGTGAGGTCGAACTTAGCTCAACACGGCGATTTTCTGCCATAGCTTCCTCATCAGATAGTAAAGCGGAAGCTAGAGAAGGCTTTTCCGGTAAATCACGCTTTTGAATAATAATCCGTTTTGCGGGAATTTTCCAAATATCTTGTAAATAATCGCTGATGGCTTGCGCACGTTGTTCGGAAAGGCGCTGATTCCCTTGCTCTGTGGCGGTATTGCTATTGCAACCGGTAAGAAAAAGTACGGCAGCCGGATTGGACTCCATACGCTTTCCGATGATATTCAGTGTGGTATAATACACGTCAATTGGTCTTAAGCGTTCCAGAGATTCTTGACGGAAATTCAAGCGTTCTGTTGCTGTCAAGCGCTTGTAGCGCCCGGGCAAAACAGAAGAATTTTCGTTGAAGAAAATGTATGGTAAGAGTTGAACACTTTTTTCACTGCGAAATTCCTCGACGCGCACGGTGGGATTAGGAATTTCGGTTTTTCCGTCCGCCAAAATGCCTTTGATATCCGTGAATTTGACGGAGATACCCGACACTTTCAATTCGCGGAGTTCCATCTGAATTTTCCGACGCTCTTGAGCAATCTCTTTTTCCAGTGCTTGCAGCTTTTTGAGTTGATAGGCTTCAGCATTAAAGCGGGCTGCACGGGCGGGATACCAACGGAATGCGAGATTTGCTTGCAAATTATCAATTTGCCATGTCGCATTACGGTCTTGTTCGGTGTACCAAATTGCTACATCGGTCAATCCTCGTGCGACAAAGATTTCAGGAGCAATCGTCAGTGATTGTGCGGCATTCATGGGAAGTTCGTAACCGATACCTGCCATCAACGCAAGGTTCAAATTTGCAACTCCCAGTGAGCGCACAATCGGTATTTCACCCGATCTCTCATTTCTTGTACGGAATAATCCCGACGGTAACCCATCAACAAAGCGACCGTAACTTGGCTCTAAAAGTCGTTCTACTTGATAGTATTGTTTATGGAAGATGAGATTTGCCCGACCTCCCAGAAAAATGTTCAGATGTTGGATAGGGGAAATGGTCAGAAACAGTTGTAATCCGGCGGAGGCGATGTTGGCATCCATCGTGCGTTGAAATTTGCCAATATCTGAACTTCCATCTAACACTCCGACCGGTATAAATTCAGGTGGGATGCGGAGTTGATGAAATTGTTGAATAATATTTGCCCGTGCGTCAAGATGCAGCCAAGGCAGAAGTGGCAGCTCCGCCATCAAACCTGCCGTCCCACCGTAGCCGTCGCCTTCATTAAGAGGAGTTAAGTTCCTATCGCCTTTGACATAATTATCATAGAGTTCATAAAAATTCACACGCGCCCTCATATAGGCACCTCCCAAATACCCGCCAATCCGAAAGTCCATGCGTTCATCAACTTGTGCCGTCGAAGCAGAATCTTGCTGTGCCGATAAGCGATCATGAAGTGCAGTGCAGCAAAGAAAGACGCAAAACATTCTGAGCAGCGTCATAGTTACCTTCGAGAGAGTGTGTAAGAAAAAGCGCATGATTATTCGTTCAAAGGGAGTCAGTGCAAAGAAGTGTGAATTGAAGCAGTATGCAAAAAGCAGTACGCAAAAGAGTGTGCTATTCGGGAAATGATATTTTTCCCATGGAAACGGTCGGTACGCCTTTTCGTCCACCAAAATCTGTACGCCCGCCGCATAAAGTCTCATTTGCCAGCACGGCGAATAAGACAGCTTCTTTTGCATCTCCGGCAATCTGAAGTTCGTCCGTTGTACCAAAACGCACATCGGGTAAACATTCCTGCAGTGCAGCAACCAAAGCAGGGTTATGCGCACCGCCGCCGCTCATATACACCGTGAAGTTTTGGTTATTGCTGGGAAATGCTCGTTTGATAGCATCAGTAACGGTTTCTGCGCTAAAGCGCACCAGTGTCGCCATAACATCTTCCGCAGGCATCGCGCTTAAAAACACGCGGTGTTCCTGTGCTACTTGGTCTAAATACGCCATGTTGAAGAGTTCCGGACCGGTTGTTTTCGGAAACGGCGCATCGAAAAAAGGATGGTCTTTGAGCGCCCCTAAAAGATGCTCACTGAATCGCCCTGCAAGTGCAATTGAGCCGTTGGTATCAAATGCTTTGCCGTACATTCGCCGTGCGTAGGCGTCAAGCATGGTATTCCCCGGTCCTGTATCGGTCGTAAAAACAGCACCGGCATCCAGCGAAGCAGGAAGATAGGTGAAATTAGCAATGCCGCCTAAATTCAGCATAATGCGGTTTTCGGTGCGGTTTGAAAACATGAAATAATCACCATAGACCGCCAAAGGAGCGCCTTCCCCGCCTGCGGCGACGTGTTTTTGGCGAAAATCACTCAGCGTGATAATACCGCTTGTAACAGCGACGTGGTCGCCGTCGCCGATTTGGAGCGTTGCGTTGGAAAAGCCGCCTTCCGGAAAAGGGTATGATTTATGAAGTGATTTCGGGGCGTGCATGACTGTCTGTCCATGCGAGGCAATACAGTCTATTTCATCAGCGTCTATGCCCCATGATGTAAGAGCATCAGCGACCATTTGCCCATGTAAACGTCCTATCCACGCATTCAGCACCGTCAAGTATTGAAAATCAACCTGCTCTTTGGCAAAAACATTCCGAATGGCATTTTTGATGTCGTCTGAATAGGAGACGGTGGTAAAGCGCTCTACAACGACATTGGTATCCCCACCGGAGCCGGAAATACGGCAAAGTGCAATATCTAAGCCGTCAAGCGATGTTCCGCTCATCAGCCCGATAATACGCCGTTCCTGCTTTTGTGCGCTTGCGAGAAGGGATTCAAGATTGGTGCTTAACGGTGTTTTCATGGTTTATATCAAAAAAATAGCGGACAGGGTTTGTATTACGACTCGTATTTACGCCATGCGCCGAGCATTGCACCGCAAAGTACCGCGTCTGCAAAAACATTTCCGGCATTGATAAAACTGAGCTCAATGGAGCGCAGTGAAAAAAGGTCTATTTGTGCAATGGGAAAAAAAGTAAAACCAAGCCAAAGAAGCGCCGCAACGGCAATGCCATGCAGAGCATTGTCAATATTGAGTTTTGTGAAGAGCCATGCCGTTACATAGCAAGAAATCAATGCTCCGACGAAAGATACTGCGTAGGGGAAGAGCGATTGTCCTTCAAAATCTGCTGCCTGCTTGAGAATTAACTGCATCCAAAGATTCCGAAAAATACCATACCAAGCCGCTCCGACAAGCTGTTGTGCGCTTGCCGTCACAATAACGGCAAGATGATTGATAGTGAGCGTTTTCATAAGACTATCCTCTCAAAGCCTGAAAAAAACTTACTGTTCAGAGATGAACCGTTGAGCAAATTTCCATCCTGCAAAGACCGATGGAATAAATGTTATGAGTCCCAAAACAATGAACCAAATAGGGTGAGGCAATAGTACAAAATTGAAAATTGCTGCTGCCGTCAATAAAGTGCCGATAATTGCCGGAACAGTGTAATTGCGTGCCTTTGCGATAAATTGCGCAATTGCTCCTGCTTCCAGAGACCCCAAAAGCCAACCTGTCCATACAAGCAAATATGCACTCGCTGGGCGTGAGTGCATAAATGCTTTCAATGCTTCTGTATCGTTTACATCTAAATTCTGCGGCATTGGGAAGAGCGAATGCCCCAATGTTTCTACCAGTAAGAATGTTGCTGATGCCGCAACAAATCCTGCAAGAACGGCTAGAATTGTACGTACCATTTCTTCCCCCTTTTTTGTATAACGTGAAAAACAATCGTGAGTATTTTTCTGCTCAATCTCTTGACTCCAACGTAGTGTTGATGCCGCTTCTGCTTATTCTTCGGTCAGTTTTTTTATTGAAGGGCGCTTGAGAATACGCGGCTTTGTGGTTGTCTTTTCCGATGATTGTGTACCACGTCGGCTCGCGGAAATTTTTGCCGTTTTCGCGGATGATTCTGCACCGGAGCGCTTGTCGAAACGTTTATCGGAATGTCCGTCGGAACGACTATCGGAGCGCCCGCTTGTACTGTTAGCCGGACGGCTGCCGGAAGAACGATTATCAGAACGATTATCAGAACGACTATTGGAGCTGCTATGGCGTTTCGAGGATGATTCTCGTGTTGTTGTTCTGCCTGCTGTTTTGGATTGTGGGCGTTCTTTGGATTGCTCTTTTGTTCGTTCTTTTGTGCGCGGTTTTGCTGCGGTTGTTTCCCGTTCATAGCGTGTTTCCAAGCCGACGAGTTTTTCCAAAGTACGAATTTCCATCAATGTTAAATGTCGGTATTCGCCCCGTTCTAAGCCTCGTGTGGTGATAGTTGCGTACTCGCGGCGGTCAAGTTTTTCCACCTCATAGCCCAAAGTCTCGAAAATACGCCGCACTTCGCGGTTTTTACCTTCGGCTAATTCCAGCAGCACAGAACGCGGGTCATTCGGGTCGATCAGTACATTACATTCACCGCTAATGTAGCTTTCGTCGTCTTCTCCGGTGATTTCCACGCCTGTTGAAATACGTTTCCCATCAGCTGCGGAAAGGCGTTTGTCGAGATACGCCATGTATATCCGTGAAACGCGATAGCTTGGGTGCATAAGGCGGTGGGCAATTTCACCGTCATTCGTAAAGAGCAGAACCCCTGTTGTGTGGCGGTCGAGCCGTCCAACAGGATACACACGGGAATGAATAGGAATCAAATCCATAACCGTTTTGCGCCCTTTTTCATCGCTGGTGGTAGTAATATAATCTTTCGGCTTGTTCAAAACAATATATGTCAGATGTTTTTCCGCATTGACCGGTTCGCCCCGCACCGTTACAAGGTCGGAGAGATGGACGCGCGTCCCGTGTTCGGTAATCACTGTGCCGTTTACTTTGACAAGTCCCTGCTCAATCAATTCATCCGCCTGACGGCGTGAACAAATACCACTATCTGCAAGGAACTTATTCAAACGAACAATAGCGGAAGATTGGCGTAATGGCTGCGCAACGAACCCTTTTGCATCTTCACGTGATTTTCCTTTTTGTGAGCGAATTGGTGCGGCTGTTGGGCGCTCTTCGCTACGCTTATTGACAGATTTGTCAAAGGATGGCTTTTTGCCCTCGAATTTTCTATCCCCAAATTTTCTATCGCCGAATTTTTTGTCCCCAAATTTTTTGTCGTCAAATTTTCTATCGCTTTTTCTATCGCTGAATTTTTTGTCGTCAAATTTTCTATCGCTTTTTCTATCGCCGAATTTTTTGTCCTCAAACTTTCTATCACTAAATTTTTTCTCAGAATACGATTTTGCGGAAGAAGATGGTCGTGAACTCATTCCGTAGGGACGTTTTGTATCATCGTCGGAACGAAAGCTGCCGCTTTTGCGGGATGTGCTTGTTCCTGTACTAAAACGTTTCGGAGCTGCTCCCGATTTTGTGGAAGAAGAAGTGCCGGAGCGTTTGCGGTCTGCATCACCAAAGCGAGAAGGAGTGCGGCTTGTAGAGCGAGATTCTGAGCGAGAATTATTACGCGAATCGGAACGAGAGTCACTGCGTGAATCAAAGCGAGATGATTTTTCCCCAAAGCGTTTGGGCTTCGCTGTTGCGCCAGATTTTCCGTGCGGAGTTCCGGACGATTTTCGAGGAGTAGCGCCGGAGCGTGATGACGGAGGGCGTTGTGAACGTGGCATAATACCGTGCTTTCTGTAAACGTAGATAAATAGAATCGGCGTAGTTATGAAATAAGCAGCTCTGTGAGTGCATGAAGGATGACGATACCTCAAGCAAACAAGGCGTTAGTAAAAGAAGTGTACTTGGAGATTCCACCGTGTTGACGTAAATCGTTCCGTATCGTATAAGCGCCATTCGGGACGAAGTTCTAAATAGGGCAGGGGGAACCACTGTACGCCAATGGTAAGATTATTTGCGTAGTTATTGGTTGGTGTTGTGCTGCCGTCGTAAATCTGGGAGCGCCCTTGTTCATAGCGAACGTAGGGATAGAGCCATGCAAAAGGGCGATAGGTTAATTCGACCGTCCAATTTTGCAGGAGAAACGCATTGGGAAGATTTGCCGTCATATACTCTCCCATCAGTGAAAGTCTGTCGGTCAAACCAGCGCCAACAAAAGCATTAAGCATACGGAAGTTGCCATTATTGAGAACGGATGCCCCAAGATAGCTATTAAGAAGGTGGTCTTCCGTCCGAAGCCAGACTTTTGCCCGTCCTGTGAATGTAGGTGCAGAAAGAAGTTGATTCAAAGGCGCTTCAGGACTGATACCGGCTATAATGGAGCCAAAATCACCATTGGCGAAAGGAACGTTAATAGCAGAGATGTTTTGCGGTAAAAATGCCCCTGCCGACAGTGATAACCACTGCAAACCGTCATACTGAATTTCCGCACCCCATTCTGCATACATCGGTGGAATAAGCGGGCGACTGAATGCTCCGGAGATTTGGCGAATGAGCATAGTATGGTCATCATAACGCACACCGGTTGTCGGCTGAAAATGTCCCACGCGCAAAAGCGGCAATGTAAGCCCAGGTTGAATAAGCGCTGAGGCTGTCCAGCCGGATTGTCCCGAATACGAGCCGCGTGCAGACTGCCAAAGCGAAGCCGCGTCAAAACCACCCTCCAATGTCAGCCATTCAGCGCCATTTAACTTTAATGCGCCGTACAGAGCAAGTTGCATCGGAAAAAAGCGGCGTTGTGCATTGTCTCGTGCCGGAGAACGGGTCATTTGTCCGCGCAAATCCATACCGATTGTCAATTGCCCGTCGATAAAGCTGTTAGATTCTCCGTCTAAAGCGTACAAGTCCTTCAGAAGCGGAACATCTTTGGGGTTTATCATTCCGGCATCTTTCGCAGCGTACCAACCAAGTTCGCTACGAATTCCACCACCTTGTGCATTCACATGGCATGTCAGACAACGGTTACCGGTCATCAAGGAAAATTGTGGCAATGCAAATACAGAATGAGTTTGTAGTAGAATCTGCAAACCTACCGTGATTATGATGGTGAAACAAATCCGTTGCAATGCTTTCATGGAATCTCCTTGAAAATGGACAACTAATGAAAAATCGGTTATGAAGACTGATGTTAAAAACCGAGTGCCTGAAAAATAACAGTAAAAATTGCATCCAGCAAGATAATTAAGAAAATTCCGCTTACTACAGCTGAGGTTGTGAAATGCCCAACGCTGTCGGCTCCGCCCCGAACTTGAAATCCGCGCATACAACCGATAAGTGCAACGACTGCACCTAACACAACGCTTTTAATCAAGCCGCTCGCAAGATGTTGAAGTGTCAGTGCAACTTTTGTTTCGTTCAAATACCCGCTTACGCTTAATTGGAGTGTCCCGACACCGATAAGCAAGCCGCCAATCATTCCGGCAATATCGGCAAACAGCACCAAAAAAGGCATCACACAAGTAACAGCCAGCACTCTCGGCATAACGAGAAAGCGCATCGGCTGGAAGCCCATTGTTGTCAATGCGTCGAGTTCTTCTGCGACTTGCATTGTCCCAATTTCTGCTGCGAATGCTGCTCCTGAGCGCCCTGCAACAATAATAGCCGTCATCAGTGGTGCTAATTCGCGCGCTAAAGAAATAGCAACCATGTCAGCAAGATAAATTTCTGCGCCAAATTGCGCGAGTTGCATTGCACCTTGATAACCGACAATAACGCCCATCAAAAATCCCACAAGCGCAACAATCGGTACCGCACCAACACCCGCTTTTGTTATTTGGGTGGGAAATTCGCTCCACCGAATGGTGCGAGGCGCTCGAAAAAGGTATGTCAAATTGATAAAAAATTCACCGAAAAACTCCACAAAAAATCGTACATCTGCCCAGACTTGCAGCGTTGCTTCACCGATGCTTTCAACATAGCGATGCCACGATGTCTCTTTTTCTTCGATTGCAACTTTTTTGACAAGTGGTTTATCTAAAAGTCTGATAAAATCTTGCATTTGCTCGCTCAAATTCTGCACATCCAGCAGTATTCCATTCTCTTGACAAAAGCGTTTCACCGTTTGCAGCCAAATTACCAAATACGAATCATATTCTGTCGTCGCCGCAAAATCAATAATCAAACGCCGATGGTTTGAATCTTCCATCGCAGCAAAAACCTCTTGCAGAGCAATTTCGAGTATTTCCGCTCGTTGAAGTGTAAAGCGTCCTTCCGTTACACGGCAATACGTGTAAGCGGTAAAGCGCTGCAATTCAATTGCCAGTGCGGTTTCAGAAGAAGGATGTTGAGATTGTCTGCTCATTATTCGTGATGAAGTACAATCGGGCTGTTATTGTTGAATATATTCGGAAAAATATATATTCAAGTGTATTTTTATGCAGCAAAGCCCGCATTTGTCGAAAATACGGGCTTTTGTGGAAATAATCGTGAGAAAAATTTGTTGTAGCCTTGAATTTATCAGAATTCTTCAGGGGTAATACCAAGTGCGCGGAGTTTTTCTGCGAGTTTAAGGGCTTTTTCTCGTTCCGCGAGAAGTGCGTTGGAAAGTTCCTGTGCACGTTGGGTTTCTGCATCAGCGCGTTGGGTTTCTGCGTCAGCACGTTTTTTTTCTGCTTTTGCCATTTCCGCACCCGTTGGGAGAACTTCCCCGGTTTTCAAATCAAACCAGCGTAACCAAACGTTCCAGACGTTGCGGTATTCGCCTTCCCATGTCATTAAGCCTAGTTCGGGTGCACCTTCGCAGGCAAAAGCGTTGTCTTTACCCAAAGGTATGGGGACATATTCCAATCGGGAATGTGAAGACGAAAAATCCAGTCTATACGCCTCTACCTGCCCCGTTTCCACATCATAGAGAATGTATTCATTCACGCGCATTTTGTCTTGATAAATGCCCTTTTTGATGCCCCTATCGGCGGCGGCAGTGCTGTCCGAGAGTAGTTCAATGACTAAATCCGGTGCTTTTCCCTCAACCCAAATTGCATAACTTTTTCTTGGGCGCTTGGGAACGTTATGGGAAATAAAAAAATCAGGCGCACGAAAATTTTGTTTATCCGCTTGCTCCAAACTGTAATACACGCCCATATTGCCGGAAACACAAACGTCTTCCTTCTCTGCCCACGCAAGCATAAGTGGTTCTTTGAGAAGGTCTAATTGCCATGCGTGGCGGTCTGATTCCATTGGTACTCCATCATCATATGGTAATTCATCTTCAGTGGGGGGAAGATATACGCCTGCTTCTGCCCAATACTTATACTTGCCTTTATAGGGGTCTTCCGGTTCTGTCGAAGCCAATTGAGGTTCGATAACAGGTTCAATAATATTCGTCGTTTCCATACTCATTATGAGGAAGGTGATTGACTGTAACGATAACAAAATATACACAAAAAAGGCGGCTAATTCAAGCAAAAGCCCGTACTGCAAGACCTGAATAAGGGTTCACAACACGGGCTTAGAAGATAACAATCGTCATTGAACGGACGTTGGCTGCTAGTATAGACAAGGCTTTAGGAAGCGTTGATTATCGCTGTTTTTACTCATTGACAATCAACCGTTAGAGTTTATCTACCGTTTGTTTTACTTTCATTGCCGCTTCTTCGAGTGTAGAGCCGACAGAGAACGTCAAACCTGATTTCTCCAAGATTTCACGGGCTTCTTTGGCATTGGTACCATCCAAACGAATGATACACGGTACGTTCAAACTCACTTGCTGCGACGCTTGGATAATACCATTCGCAACGCGGTCACAGCGTACAATTCCGCCGAAGATATTGATAAATACTGCTTTTACATTCGGGTCGGAAAGCATGATACGGAAAGCATTCGCAATGCGATGAACATTTGCTCCACCGCCAACATCGAGGAAGTTCGCGGGTTTGCCGCCTGCAAGTTGAATCACATCCATCGTCGCCATTGCCAAACCTGCGCCGTTCACCATACAACCGACGTTACCATCAAGTTTGATATAGTTCAAATCATACTTGGAAGCCTCAATTTCAAGCGGCTCCTCTTCGTCGAGGTCGCGGAGTTCTGCATAATCGGGATGACGATAAAGGGCATTGTCATCGAAGTTTACTTTCGCATCCAAAGCGATGAATTTATCTTCCGTCGTGCGCACAAGCGGGTTTACTTCGAGCATGGAGCAATCCATTTCCTCGTAAGCGTGATACAATTTTTGAATAAAACCGACAAAATCTTTCAGCGCCTCACCGGATAATCCCAAGCCCATACCCAAACGGCGTGCTTGGAAGCCGCGAAAGCCCGTTACGGGATCAATATGTTCGCGCAAGATTTTTTCGGGGTGATGTTCTGCTACTTCCTCAATCTCCATGCCGCCTTCAGTCGAAGCCATAATGAGGTTTTGCGAGGTATTGCGGTCAAGTAGGATGCTCAGATAATATTCCTTCGCAATGCTTACGCCTTGCTCAATGAACATCCGCTTAACGATTTTTCCTTCAGCGCCGGTTTGAATCGTAACAAGTTTATTGTGAAAAGTTGCTTTGGCAAGTTTATACGCGCGGTCAGCAAGATTGCCGTCGGTCAAAACCGATACGCCGCGTACTTGCTTGCCGTCAACTTCCATAGCTGCACCGGAGGCTACATCATGCACTACACCTTTGCCGCGACCGCCTGCGTGAACTTGTGATTTGAGAACAATCACTTTATGACCATTCTGAACGAATTCTTTGTACGCGATTTCTCCGGCTTGTTCCGGTGAGAAAACCGGAAAGCCCGTCGGTACAGGAACGCCGTATTTACGCAAGAGCGCTTTGGCTTGGTACTCGTGGATATTCATAGTTTGAGTAATGTTGAGTGAAAAAGAGAAAGAATTGGTTGCTGAGTGCCCGATGAACACAAAGAATGACGGGATTTTGAAGGAAGAACAGGAACGCAATCACGCTCAAAAAAAACCGCCAAGACTTGCAAATTTACAAGTCTTGGCGCTGAATTTCAAAGAATTTCACATTATTTGTACTCAGCAGAAGCGAATTTCTGACGAGCCTACAAATAAGTTGCCTTCCCAAGTTTCGGTATTACCGTCCCGGAGTGAACGAAACAAGCGTCCGGCGCTGACCGGGCAAAGACAGCGGACCGAGAATCGGGATATTAACACTCGCTGCTTTTGCTTCGGCGCGAATAAGTGTACGAGGAGCGCCGGTTGACGGAATACCAAAATAATAATCATTAGTCACCGGAATAGAAATGCTCCCGACAAGAGGTATCGTTGTGCTAACAGTGATGGTCTGGGTTTGGCGGTGCGTTTGGTATGTCGTATTGCTGTTTGCCATCAGTGCTGTTTTGCCCAGATTGCGTCCAACAATTTTCGCATTCACCATCACTGTTCCCAGAGGTGGCTGCTCGGTGGAAACAGAAAAAGCTATTTCCGGAAAATCCGTCGTACTTGCTGCATCTTTGAACTCTGCCTCTTTGACCCAGCGCGGAGTAAAGCCCGTCAAACGGGGGGCGGGTGCGCCCATACCTAAAGCACCAACGGCGGCTGCAACTCCGGTTGTATCCAAATAATAGAACAATTCATCATTGGAGACACGGTAAAATGTGCGTGTAACAGTCGGACCACCTGCACCAAAGGTTGAATCAACAAGTTCGGCAGCATCACTTTGACCGCCAATACTGACGTTTGTTCTCAGTACCGTTCGTGTGGAGCGTGTTGTAGCACCAACGGTACGTCCTGCCGAATCAATTGCTACATTCTCATAGACCGAATAATCACCTGTTCGGAAACCAAATTTTTCACCACCGGCATTAGGATCGCACGCTTGCAGCACAAGAGTAACAAGGAGTGCCACAAGACCAAGAATTTTGGAGAATTTCATAAAACAACGAGGGGATAAATGAAAAGAAAAGCCTTGCAAGCCGCAAAGAAGCACGATTCTTGCAAGGCTGGAGACTAAAACGTAATCTTACACATTTGTCAATTTTGCCATATTTTGGCGCACATCATCGGCAGACTTTGCGAGTGCTGCTTGCTCCTCAGCAGAAAGTTTGATTTCAAAAATGCGTTCCATACCGTTTTTACCAATAACAATCGGTACACCGCAAACGACATCACGCAAACCATACTCACCTTCCAACCATACAGCACAAGGCAAAATGCGGCGTTTGTCTTTGATGATACATTCTGCCATTTCGACCGCCGATGCCGATGGAGCATAGTAGGCGCTACCGGTTTTGAGTAAGCCGACAATTTCTGCACCGCCATTTGCCGTGCGCTTGACGATAGCATCAATGCGGTCTTGCGGCATAAGTTCCGCCAACGGCACACCTGCTACGGTTGTAAAGCGTGGAAGAGGCACCATCGTGTCGCCGTGTCCGCCCAAAACGAAAGCGTTGATGTCTTCGACCGAAACGCCAAGTTCCATCGCAATAAACGTACGGTAACGCGCCGAATCCAAAACACCAGCCATACCGATAACTTTATGACGCGGCAGACCAGTTGCTTTCAGCGCTACATACGTCATAACATCAAGCGGATTAGAAACGACGATAAAGAAGGCATTTGGAGATTTCGCATACGCCTGTTCGATGCAGGATTTCACAATTTCTGCATTTTTGAACAATAAGTCATCGCGGCTCATACCGGGTTTACGAGCAAGTCCGGCAGTCATAATCACAATGTCGGAATTTGCCGTTGCATCGTATGTGTTTGTGCCGATAACACGAGTATCAGAGCCAATAACAGGCATTGCTTGGAACATATCTAAGCCTTTGCCCTGTGGTAAATCTTCAACGACATCGACAATAACGACTTCATGAGCTAATTCATCGTAAGCAATTTTTTGTGCGGCAGTTGCGCCGACATTGCCTGCGCCGATAACGGTAATTTTCATAACAAACCTTTTGAGTGAGTTGGGTGAGTGAAAGGAATCAAGTGAATTACAAAGTACATTGAAAATTGAGTCGTGTTCCAGAGAAGTGATTGAGCCACAAACTAATCTCAATGAAAAAGCATTGAAAGAAACGCAAGTTACGTGCTTTTTCAGAAATTTGCGCAAAGGTTTTCATTGCTGCTAAAAAAAAATCGTCGTGTATGTTTGTGCAAAGATGCTATACACAGGCATTCCGAATAATACAATACCGCAGAACAATAAGAATTGTACACAGACGGCGAAGTGCCAGCAGGTGGGGGCTGTTATTATCATCTTCTTCAAATGTATCGTCTTTTCCGAATGCACGACCATATATGACGAAACATTGTTTTATAAAGTGTTTTATAAAGTAAACACCCGAGCATAAAAAAAGCCTATTCTACACTACCGTAGAATAGGCTTTTTGAAATCAAGAAGACCTATACAAATATCGGATACAATGAGCAAAGTGCAAGACAATACAAGCAAAATGCTACAACACGTAAGGTTTTACCGAACAATTGTTACCTTTTGCGTTGTTACTCCGCGTTCTGTCATAACATTGACAAAATATGTACCGGGTACAAAATCACTGGTATTCACAGCAAATTCATACACCCCTGTACTTTGTTGAATATCTGAGGCAATGACAACAACGGTATTTCCGAGCATATCCATCATAGCGATATTAACTTTCCCTGATAAAGGAAGGTTGTAACGTACGGTCAAGCGTTCTTGTGCGGGAATGGGAAAAACAGTAACGCTCAAGGCTTGATAATCAAGCGTGTTAGTGTTACGTACACTTACTACTCGTTGTGTAACGCCACCGGAGCGGTATTCAAAAGACTGGGGATCATATTCCGCCCAAGGTAAATCCCAACGATTGACAATGCCTGCTTCACCTGCACCAAATGCACCACGGTAGCCGACACGTTGGAAGAACGAATCATCAATCGCGACACTGCTCTCTTGCGGACGGGTAAAACTGCTAGCGCCAGTAATATAAGGTGCGCTCAAACGCGGGCGTGGGTCGAAGGCATTGCTATTTTCAATAAAAGGGTTCCCAAGTTCTGCCGGAGTAACTGATGCGGGAGAAAGAACATTGCTAAACGCAGAGGTTTCAAGCCATGTTGCGGGAATTGCAGGAGATGCACCGTCGAGTTGTAACGCTACACCTTGGACACCGTACCAGCTATTATTCCGAACCAAGATAGAATCACGCAAAGCCGCACCTTGAGAGCCTGTGCCCAAAATTTCAAACCCGCGTCGCCAGCCAACAAAGACAGAATTAACAATAGAAGTACGATTATTGCGACGTAACTGAGCTGCTGCGCCGAAGAACGAATTGAACTGATTCTCTCCACGCCCCGTTGTCCATGCATTATTTTGTACAGGACCGATAGCGGTCATATTGGAAAAAATTGCTTGGGTCAAAGGTTGATTAAAACTACCGCCGGCATCATTGTCCATTTCAAAGGCTTGTGAAGTGGAAACATCAGCACGTAAACGATAACGCTGCGCCAAACCGAATTGTACACGTCCGCTCCAGCCGTTGTCTCCGTCGAAGTCGTCATCTAGTGTCGCCGTTGCGATTAAATACCGCCCATCCACATTGCCACCAAACCATTCAAAGGCATCATCGTTACCGTAACTGCATTGAACATACTCAACACGGGTTCTGCGACCAACACCACCCATGGTGAGGGAGTTGAGTTCCTGATTGGGTGCAGCAGCAATACCGGCAAACTCAATGCGTACATAACGGATCACTCCTGAGCTGTCGTTGTCATCAGTACCACCGAATACGCCGTCGCCGGTAGCAATATTGGCAATGCCGCCTTCAAGTGTGGAAGTACCGCCGGGATTGTTAATGCGAGCACGACCACAAAGAAGTAAGCCACCCCAATCGCCGGCAGCACGTTGTGTCGGTGGTGCAGAACTGGTCATAACAATAGGGCGCGTCGGTGTGCCATTAGCATAAATAATTCCGCCCCGATTGACGCAAATTGCTGAATTTTGTCCAACGGTATCACCAACGATGATTGTTCCCGGCTCAATGTTGAGCACAGCCAATGAATCAACAAAAAAGTAACCGTCCAATGCATACACGCGACCACTACGCAACGTTAGGCTTTGACCACGGGCAACACGTCCGCGGATAACCGAGTCCGAAGCCGTCGGTAAAGGACGTACAACTGTTATTGGACCATTAATTGTTTGGATACTGCTTGGTGTACCATCGGTATTGAGAAGTGTCATGCGAATAAATAATGACTCCGTGGCTGTGGAAGGAACACGAAATCCGCCGTTAAATCGACCACGATTTGCTGTCGGTAATGAATCCAAGCGATTTGCGACAATGCTGGTCCATGTTGCTGCATCGCGGCTTGTTGCCCAATCAAATCGGAAGCGGCTGCGGAACGTTCCTGTGGTGTCCCAAACTAAGTCAACGGATGTTCCCGCGCGAAGAGTCGAGCCGGAAGCCGGTTCAGTCAGACGAAGTGATGTCGGCTGTGCATATGCTTGAATGCCGAAGAGTATCACGCAGATAGCGGATGAAAGCGCAGCAAAAAAGACAGAGCGCTTACTCGTAGAAAACTTCATAGGGAAATGGGATAATGATAAAAAAAACTGTGAGGTGAGTTCTGAATTATTTGGCTGAAGAGCGAGCTACAAAATCATTGTAGCCGCAAAGCTACAACACAAACATTATTTGAATGTTATGTGGTATGTTAAAGCTCGGTAACATTGGATGTGGAGAACAAGAGAACAAGAGAATAAGAGAATAAGAGAACAAGAGAACAAGAGAATAAGAGGAACGGCGGACGTTAAAAGCTTTTACCACAAACAAGTTCGAGCGGAACGCTCCTCTCGTTACTACGGAAGTCTGATTTGGTGAACCTATACAGGCATTCCTGTTAATGGGAATAGTAATAATTTCATACAGAGCCTTAACAAAAAAACCTCAACCGAGTATAAACTCTAAGGTTGAGGTTGAAATTTACCAAGAAGAAGATCAATGTCTGTGGAGCATTTATTTCAGGCGATAACTAATACCGAGTGTATATGATGCCCCACGAAGATTAGAAGCGACTTGTACACCACCTTGCTCCCAAATAAGTCGTTGATTTAATATATCGCGGGCTGAGATTTTTAATTCCAATGCATCGCCCAAAGGTTGAATGAGCGACGCATCAATGACATCACGAGGAAGTTCATATACGTGTGGGTCTGCGAAGCTAAATGCACCTCGTTGACCCACTTGGATAATACGACGACCATAAGTATTATAAGCAAGGTTGAAGGATGTGCGCGTATCGGGGTTGGTATAAAAAAGACTGAGATTTAGGGTAAATGGAGACTGTCCCCACATTGGGCGTGTATCGACTGTACCGCCTTGAGAGACGGTTAATTCCGAACGTACCCATGTATAGTTTGCCGTAAAGACAAGATTTTCCAACCCTGAGGCAATAAATCCGAAGTTTTTACGCAGCTCAAGTTCAAAACCGTAATTGAGAGCCGGACCGTCAGCATTTGCAAATGTTCGAGTAAGTTCGCTTTGTTGAGGGAAAATAGTTTCTTCGATTGCATCCGTAAAACGCTTGTAAAAACCGCTTACAGAAAGCACTTCACCAACACCCGGGAAAAGTTCGTAGCGTATATCGAAGTTTTGAATCAGTGCACGGCGAAGTTCGGGATTGCCCTGGACAAGAACTTGCTGCTGAAAATCAAAAAATGCAAAAGGTGCAAATTCCCGCAAAGACGGGCGTGCCAATGTTTGTGTTGCTGAAAGCCGGAGATTAGTTGTTTCCGATGCTTTCCAAACAACGTGCAACGACGGCAGTAAATCCGGTGTAACAAGATTAATTTGAACAGGTTGGTCATTGATGGCAAAACTGTTCAAACGCTGCGTATTTCCTTCAAAGCGCAAACCGCCAATAACGCGAAAGTTCAAGCCTCCAAGTTCAAAAGGGGCATCAAGCATAGAATATGCCGCAAAGAGTGTCTCGACAGCAGTATAAGCGTCGCTCAGGCGTGTATCTTCTGAAATTCCAAGACCATCAATGCGAAAATTACTTGGAGCGAGGAGTTCATCAAGTGCTGCGGTGTAATTGATATTTTGTCCGCCATTACGCGGTTCAATGACAGTAATGGAGCGTGCATTGAAAGTACGATTGCGAATTTCACCAAGCGCGCCAGCTTTGAGTTTCATTTGGTTTATCGGAAGCGTAAAGTTTACAGCGCCCAGCGTAGCATCTTCACGAAGATTGGAGAAAAAACGTCCTGCGCGTGTACCATCGCCTTGTTGCGATTGAATAATTTGTGCTTCAAAGGGAAGTGTGGGGTCATTTTTTGCTTCTGCTGTTTGACGACTATAACGAAAACGACGAAAATCAGGTTCATTGCGACTGGATTGCGAAAAAGATGCTTTCCAATCCACGAGTAAACCATTGATATCCTTGAATGTGTGTTCGCCTGATAGTTGTCCGGAGTACAATTCTTTTTCAACAAATTGAAAACTGGTCATACGCAAGTCGAGAAACTGATAGCCGAGATCTTGCCCTTCCAACAAGACGGTTTCATCATCCATTGAGCGATTATACACATTTTTGAAACTTAGAGAACTATGGTCGCCGATTTTATAGGCAAAATTGAGTAAGCCACCCCAGCTAACAGAACGCTGGGACTGTGCGCCTTTGAAATCGAAAAAGGGTGAGCGATCCGCGAGAATTCCTGCGCGCTCGATTGTATTGATACTAAACCCGTTACCGTAACTCAGCGATGCAATAATCCCAAAATCATTATCGGCAATGTTCAAAACATTGCTGTATGAAAGACCGAAATTGCCGTTGGGCAGAGCTGTTGTACGGTTTTGACGGACTGTTTGATTGGAAAAAGCACGTCCTAAATTTTGCCAGCGTGAGAGAGCAGCTTCATCGCCGCGTACCACTCCTTGCAAAAGGTCATTCATTGCACGGCGATCGGCTGGCATATCTGCTGGTAATGCCCGTAAGCCATTGTCAAAAGCAAGCCAATCGGTTGTGCTTCCTTCAGAACCAACAAAAGCATTCTGCTGAAGTGTAACATTTGTGTTATATGTACCAGAAGCACTAACACGCAGGGAGAAGCCATTCGGGAAGTCAACGGTATTGAGTTGTACCAAACCACCGGCAAAATTCCCCGGTAAATCAGGTGTAAAACTTTTGGCAACATTTGCGTTTTGTAGAAATTCAGAGGGAAACATATCAAAGGCAAATGCTTTTTTATCCGGTTCAGTTGAGGTGAGAGCTGCACCGTTCAGTGTTGTGTTGCTGTATCGTTCTCCAATACCGCGGACATAGACAAACTTATCACCAACAAGTGTAACACCCGGAACACGCTTTAATGCTTGCCCTGCATCAGAATCAGGGAGTTTTTTAATTTCCGCTTCGCTAATACCATCGCTTACCTGAGCAGCATTTTTACGCTGTGCAAGAATAGCTGCGGCATTGTCATTAATGCGGGCTGCATTGACAACGATTTCTTCCGTCTTTTTAATGGCAGATTCTAAAACGACATTCAGCGAAACGGTTTGCCCGTCAGCAACCACAACACCTTCCACGACTTTCGGCTTAAAACTTACATAGTTAAAGCGCAAAGAGTACGTGCCTGCGGGAACACCTTTGATCGTGTACGTACCTTTTACATCAGAAATTGCGCCCTTTTTAGTGTTGAGGATTTGGACCGTCGCACCGCGCATAATTTCGCCACTTTCATTCTCACGAATAAAGCCTGTAATGGTGCCACCACTGGCGGGAGATTGAGAAAATGTCGGTTGGAAGAAAAATACACTCGCCAAAGAAAGGATACTACAAAAACGCAGTAAAAAGCGCATAACAAAAGGATGATAGTGAAGGATAACAGTTGCAACGCCTGAAAAATTGCGGCTTTCAGACATACAAACTTACCTTTCACATATTACGTGGATGTTACATTCAATGTTAAATTTTGATAACATTCCTTTTGCCATAAAGCCTCTTTGGCTCAAGAGGCTTATCAATCACGCCTTGAAAATGTTGAAGGGCATAGCGTAGGTCGGAAGTCATGTGCGCAAGGTTTTGCGCCGCTTCTGCAATAGCGCTGACATCCGATGCCGTACTTTCGGAAATCGCTGTGATGCGATTAACGCTAACGCTCACATTTTCTCCGGCAGCCGACTGTTCTTCGCTTGCCGCAGCGATATTTTGAATCAGTTCGACCATTGATTCAGAGCTGGTCACAACCGTATGCAACGCCGAACCTGCATTATCCGCCAGCGTAATTCCCTGCTTGACTTGCTCATTCCCCTCATTCATTACTTGCACGGCATCGGAAGTTTCACGCTGTATAGCGTTAATCATCGTCGTAATTTGTTTTGTGGCTTGAGTTGTCCGTTCGGCAAGTTTGCGAACTTCATCGGCAACAACGGCAAAGCCGCGACCTTGCTCGCCCGCGCGCGCAGCCTCAATAGCAGCGTTCAAGGCGAGAAGATTGGTTTGGTCGGCAATTTCATTGATGACGAGGGTAATTTCACCGATTTCTGCGCTGGATGACCCAAGTTTTTCGATTGTTCTGACTGATTGAGCAACTACATCAGCAATTTGTCGAATTTTTTCGACGGTTTGAATAACCACCGAGCCGCCGGATTGAGCAATAGTACGGTTTCGCACGGCTACTTCGGATGTTTTTGCCGCGCTACGAGCATTATCTGTAATAGTCATGGTCATTTGGTTCATCGAAGCGCGTATTTCCTGCGTTTGCAAGGCTTGATGCTCTGCGGCGGCAGCAATCATCGTGCTGCGCTCTTGAATATGGGCTGCCGCTTCTGCTACATTTTCTGCGGCTGAGTGAACTTGACTCATCAGGCGCTGGACGTTTTCAACCGCGGCATTAAATCCCGTGCAGAGATTACCGATAGCGTCATTGCTTTCCACTGCCAAGCGCACATCCAGATTACCACGAGCGAAATCTTGCATTGTTTCCAAAATACGCTCGACGCTTTCTTGCAAATACTCTTGCTGTTCGATGGCTTTGCGCTGCGCTTCCACAGCCCGCATCTCTCCTTCATGCGCAACCACAGTTTGCTTTGAGACTTCTTCATTTGCATGAAGAAGGCTTTCGAGCATTTCCCCAAAAGAACGCATAAGTTCACCGGTTTCATCGCTACCGGCACTTTCGTAGGGAATTGGTGTTGTTAAATCACCTTCGCTGACACGCCGAGCAGCATCTCTCAGAGCAATAACAGGTTTTGAGAGGCTTTTCGCCAGAAAATACACGCCGACACTTCCCAAAAGAAATAGCCCTGCAATAACCGAAATCATTGTGATTGTCCGTTCACGAATCAAGGCGCTGATACGCTTTGTTGAAGAACCAACAACAACGAAGCCTTTGAGAGACGGAGACTCTACCGAAGAGCGCTTCACTACAAGGCTGTCATTTTGTGTGACATTTTCCGCAAATTCAAATTTTTCGGGAAATGCTGCAATTGTCTGTCCTTCGCTCACCAAAGCAACAAAGCGCACATCGGGATTTTGTTTTACGTAATCAATCGCCCGTTGAGCGCTCTGTAAATCTTGATTTTGCAGACCAATAGAAACACCCAAGGCTACGGTCTCCGCTAACGCTTGGGATTCGCGAGTAAAGGATTCAAGCAATGTTTCGCGGGTTTGAGTGGGAAAATATATCCCCACAAAAACGACAATCGCTAAAAGAAGCGCATTGACGAGGAGTTGAATTTTGGTGCGAAGTCGGAAGCGCATAGTAGATGAAAATTCGTGATTAAACGGTGATAGTGGCTATTCGTCTTTTGCCGATGAATTAATGATGAGCCAATGAATAGCAGTATTTTGTGTTTGAATACATTGCCGATTGCTTTGAAACTTACTTTGGAACTTGCTTTGGAACAAGTAATCACGCTTAAAACTTGGCAATAATTTTTACGTCTTTTGGGGCTTTATCGGCGCTGATATAGGCTATTGCACCGGGGGTGGAAGCTACTTTCTGAGCGATTTCCTCTTCGGAAGCAAGCGCCACCGGCGGTAATCCTTTCCCAGCAAATTGCTTTTTGAGCCAGAGTTTTTGTATCTCGCCAAAAGATGTCCCCAAAGCAGTATAGAACTTAGATTTCGCAGGAGAATCACCTTTGATTTCGAGCAATGTAATTTTGCTTCCGTCATTCCAACTTTTGGTATTGAGCGTGAAAATATCCAACAGCTTATCGTTGTCAATCGTGCTAACGGCTGTTGATTTATGCGTGATAACAACAACCTGAGCAATGAGATTTTCTGAACACGCAATCATGCTCACAAGAGAAACTACAAGTACTTTGACGAGTAATGCGAAAAAAGTCGTTTTCATGGCAATCTCCTTAAAAAATGACGCTAAGACCGAGATAAATAAAATTGATAGTGATAGCATTGGAATTACGAACTTGAATTCGTTGATACTGAGCCTTTGCAATCAGACCATCGGTAATTCTGTACCCAGCCCCGCCGCCAAAAGCCTCCAAACCATTTGCCGTTGGGTCATTCGGGTTAATGACATCGCCCTTCAGGTAATTGTAATTTCCATAGACATATAAAGCATCGGTGAAATTGTAGAGAAGGCTTCCGTAATAGAAGGTTTTATCAAGTGTTCCGCGAAAATTTGTTGGATAGTTTGTATCGTGGAAAACGCCGATATATTCCCCTTCAAACTGAAAATTGCCCAATGAAAAGGATAAATCTGCCCCCACACGAAAACGCGGCACATCACCAAGCGGTGCTAAAAACTCGCGCCTTCCCATACCTCCGGGCGTAGGTGCGACCAGATTCGCAAACGTTGTATCGGTGCGTTTGTCGCGGTCGAATGTACCGGAAACACCAACTTTGAAGGTTTCCGCAGCATTGCGAATGCCAATCCGTCCGCCAACAGACTTAAACGGCGAGGTGTCTTCGCCGGTAAAGGAAGCACCCGGGCGACCTACATCATTAGCCGAAGCCATGTACGATGTTTCGGAATTACCCGTATTGAACGCATAATCAAAACGCAGCCCACCAAGCGGCAATGAGCCATACACTTGCAAAAACGAGCGTTCCGGTAAGAAATCCTCCGCATTCAGCAAACTGGCAACAGAAGTTTCATACACAAACGGGCGGAACAGATAGGGCAGAAGCGGTGTGCGGTTTTTCAGTTCGTTCAAATTGTTAAAAGTCGGCAAAAGCAGACCGGCTTTGACATTGAGGGCTTCGCTGTTATTGTAATTCACCCACGCTTCTTCCACGCTGAAACTACCCCAACCGCGCTGCGAGGCATAAGACAGCGAAAATTCCAAATTCACAAAAGCGCTGAACCGCTCGCCAAGCGGCTTGGCAAGGAAAAGATTCATCTGCTGCAAGGAAAATGTGTTTCGCTCTGATGAGTTAGTTATTGTTCCCATCGGTGTTGGAATCACATTGTCGGTACGTTGATTATAGCCCAAAACCTGCATATAACCGTAAATGCGCAGGTCGCTGAGGGGATTGTCTTGGGCGTGAAGAGTCGCAGATGACCATAAAGCCAACAACAGCGCACCAAGACGTGTGCGGAAAGAAAGAAAAATTTTCATGGGAACAGGGAATTGGTAAAACATAGTCGCAAAATGATTGTCGTTTTTTCTGAATCATCGTGGCACAAACTTACGGTTTTGCCGAAAGCACGTTGTTAAGACCTTGTTAAGGATTTGTCAAATGCTTGTTAAAATGCGCTTTGGGTGGAATTTACCCTTTTGTATGCCGCGTGAATACTGTATTTTGCATCTGAGTTTGTTCAAAGTACTATTTTCAAGAAGCATGTCTCAACCTCGCATACAATCTCCCTTGCTATGGGTATTAGCAATTCTTATGGCAACGCTTCCACTGCTCGCATGGATGCAATGGCGTTGGATTGATGACATCACCAAACGCGAAGCAGAACGTTTGCAGGCGAGTGTGCGCACCTCAGCGAGTTATGCCGCGTGGAGTGTCAATCAGCGCCTCTTAGCGCTTCAGCAGACATTTCATTTGGCAAGTTTTGAAAAACTGAAGGATTATGAAGAGGAATTGACAACGATGTATCAAGATTGGCGGCAAAACCCTGATTCTTCCTTGTTGTCAGGAGTTTTTCTTGTTCGAGCAAATACTGATCCTTTCGATATTACTGACATGAGCGATGTTTATCGTTTTAACGAGGCAACAGCTCAACTTGAATTGACGGATGATACTACTGCCATGACAATAGCAGAAACATTGGACGGGAAACCTCCTTTTCCCCGCATGGCGACGCATTTGCAAGCCCTCATTATTCCATTGCTCCCTCAAGCCATTGGTCAATATCGTCTCATGTTTGATAGTACATTCCCGAATTCCTTGCGCTCAAAGGGTGGCAAAATGGAAATGCTACCGCCGTTTTCCGACGAAATGCTGCTCAAAGTAGGAAAGAATTTTGTTCCGCCCGATGTGCTTATCCTTGTTTTGAACAGCAACATTATGAAAAAGCACTTGCTACCAAAGTTGATGAAAGCAAACTTTCAGAAAACAGGGTACGGCTGGGCAGTTATTGAGCGAACGGACAGTACGATTCTCTGCGCCTTTGACGAAACGATGTCATTTTCGGCATTTACCGAGCCTGATTTCGCCCTACCTATCGGTTTTGTTCCACCCCGTACGCCGAACAAATTAGGGAAAACACTGACTTCTATTTTGGCTCGTTTGCCATTGACTATTGTCGCAGAGCAAGATTCACTGCAAGGAAAGAGCACTGTTTCCAAACAATCTCTTCACGGGACAATGCGAAACATGGGCTTAGATTCAGCAGTGGCAGATATTTTGCTGGGAACGGTCGAACTCCGTGTTATTGTTGCTGCGGGGTCAATTCACGACGAAGTAACGGGTTTTCAACGCCGAAATTTGGCAGTAAGTTTTGGTGTGCTGTTGATTTTGGCGGTGGGGTTAATTGTCGTGTTTCTTACGGTACTACGTTCAGAGCGCTTAGCATTTCAGCAAATGCGCTTTGTTGCTGGTGTTTCACACGAACTTCGCACACCAATCGCCGTGCTGCAATCTGCCAGCGAAAATTTAGCCGATGGGATAGTCAAAACACCGGAGCAGACACAGAAATATGGGCAGGTAATGAAGCGAGAAATAGCGCGGCTTATGGATATGACCGAGCAAACACTTTCATTCGCCGGAATTCAATCCGGTAAACGGACACTTGACCTACAGCCCTCTTCAATACACGCTCTTCTTGAAGAATGTCTTCGGCGCAATGCAGATTCCCTGAAAGGCGAGGGTTTTGAGGTTGCGTTGGAGATTGAACAGAATTTACCAACAGTTTTGGCAGACAGTCGCGCATTCGGCTCTATGCTGGACAATCTTCTTACCAACGCCGTCAAATACAGTACCGATAAGCGTGAAATCCGCATAAAAGCTGCGCAGCGAGACACAAAAATAGTGGTAAGTATTCAAGATTTTGGTCGAGGAATTGCTGCAAAAGAGCAAAAACGCATCTTCGAGCCATTTTATCGCACGGACGATGCCATAAATGCACAAATTCATGGAAATGGTTTAGGGTTATCCATCGTTCAATACTTCGCAAAGCAGCATGGAGGCTACGTTTCCGTCGAAAGCGATATTGGTCGGGGAGCAATCTTTACTATCCATATACCGATTCGTCAAGAACGTCCACCTTTGCATCCGAACCAACGTTTTTCTTTCACACAATGAAACATTCTCTCCTTCTTATCGAAGACGATAGCGGGCTTGTCTTTACGCTGTCTGACAGACTTATAGCAGAGGGCTATGACTTAGAAACGGCTTCAGATGGTCGTTCCGGCTTGCAACTTGCTCAGAGTAAACGTTTTGACCTTATTTTGCTGGATGTGATGCTACCGGAAAAAACAGGGTTTGAAGTTTGCCGCGAACTCCGTAAAAACGGCATTCGTACGCCAATTCTGATGCTTACCGCACGGGGGCAACTGGACGACAAAGTTACGGGGCTGAAATTAGGCGCTGATGATTATTTGACGAAACCCTTTGAGGCATTGGAACTTATTGCTCGAATTGAAGCCCATATCCGTAGAGAACAGTACCCCACAAACGCAACGCAAGGAGCGCCGGAAAAGGTAAAGGAAACTTATACGTTTGGGGATGTCGAGGTGGATATTCGAGGCATGGAAACGCGCAAAGCAGGTAAGGTTTTGGATTTGTCCGCAAAAGAATTTCAGTTGTTGGTATATTTAATTGAAAACCAAGGTGCAATGCTCTCCAGAGACGATATTTTGAACAATGTTTGGGGATATGACGCAATGCCAACAACCCGCACAGTCGATACGCACGTGGCTTGGCTCAGGCAGAAAATTGAACCAAATCCCAAACAACCACAATACATCTTGACTGCGCACGGTTTTGGGTATAAATTTGTTATCAAGTAAGTTGGTTTCATAGAAACACTGCTTCAATTCAAGATATTTCGTTTTTAACCATTTCAATTTGCTGCTGTGACGAACTCCTCCGACCATATCCTTTCTGTCAGCGATGTTACCCGCGCAATCCAACAAACGCTTGAAAGCACTTTCAGCACTGTTGTTGTGCGTGGGGAGATTTCTAATTATGTCCATCACTCTTCGGGACATCGGTATTTTTCGCTGAAAGACGGAACAGCACAACTCAAAGCCGTGATGTGGCGTAGCACGCCGCTGCGTTTTACACCCGCCAACGGGATGAGCGTCATTGCAAAAGGAAAAATTACGATGTACGCTCCACAAGGCGCAGTACAGCTTGAGTGCCGAGCAATGGAGCCGCTTGGAGCGGGCGATTTACAACTTGCCTTTGAAGCACTCAAACGCGATTTATTTGAGCGTGGATGGTTCGATGCTGCTTACAAAAAAGTTCTGCCGCGCTATCCGATGAAAATTGGCGTTGCGACTTCCCCCACTGGCGCTGCTGTACGTGATATTCTGACAACCTTAGCCAGAAGAATGCCTGCCGCACACGTTGTGGTGCGCCCTACGCTGGTGCAAGGCGATGGCTCTGCTGAGGATATTGCACGTGCAATTCAAGAATTGAATCAGTCTGACTGTGATGTGCTTATTGTCGGGCGCGGCGGCGGCTCAATAGAAGATTTGTGGGCGTTTAATACAGAGATTGTTGCCGAAGCAATTTTTCGGTCTGAAATCCCGATTATTTCTGCCGTTGGGCATGAAATTGATGTTACGATTGCTGATTTTGTTGCCGATGTTCGGGCTGCGACACCAACAGCAGCAGCAGAACTCGCCGTGCGAGATCAAAACGAGATTTGGAGCGCTTTACAGGGAACACAAGCCTTTTTTGACCGTACGGTCACTCAGCGATTGGAACTTCTGAAACATCGGGTAGAATTTTTACGTGAAAAGAGCGCATTAGCACGATTCCCCGACACACTTCGCCACCATCAACAGCGCATTGACGAACTGCAAACGCGCATCAATGCAGCTCTCCCACGTGCTTTAGCGCAGCGCAAACAGCGTTTAGACGGACTAGCACAGCACCTTTCCTCGCTTCATCCTCTTGCTCCTTTGAATAAAGGATTTGCTTTGCTTGAGCGTGAAGGGCGCATTATTCCTGCTACGGAGGAACTGCAAGGAGGAGAAATAGTCGAAATTATTCGGAAAAACGAGCGCAAAGCAGCGGTTATTCGGTAGTTTTAGAGCGGGGCTTTGCTCAAGGTTTATCGGTGTTCGGTGCTGAGAAGGCGCTCTACAAGGGCTTTTTGCGCTGCGTGGTCGTCTGAGCGTAAGTATTCGGACAAATGCGGAAAATCATCCTTGCTAAAGGAGCGTACATCCTGCTTTCCGGCAAGCCACGTAATTGTACTGCAAATCGGTATAAGCGGCTCGACAATATGCGAACTGAGTAAAATCGTCGTACCGTGCTGCGCCAAAATACTCAGTGTATCCATAAGAAGATAACTCGTGTCGAAATCCAAGCTGTTGAGCGGTTCATCTAATAGCATAACACGCGGTTTCAAGCCAATAACACCAAGCAATGCCAGCTTTTTCTTCATTCCTGCGGAATAACTCATGATTTCATCATCAAGCGGTAATTGAAAAATACGATTCCATTCCCAGCCGTTAAAATCAGGGTTTTTGTACGAGAAGAGCCGTAAATACTCGCTTCCGGTAATGCGAGGGTAAAAGAACGGCTCTATGTCCAATAGTGCTGTGTCAGAATTGAGCAGTGGTTGTTCATTGAGGCTGATGCGACCCTTTTTAAGCGGGAGTCTATGCGCCAATGCTTTGAACAGCGTTGTTTTTCCTGCCCCGTTACTCCCCACAATCCCGTGAACCGCTCCGGTACTGAATTGTAAGGAAATATCCGTCAAAATATCGTGACTGCCGTAAGCGAGAGAACAATTGTGGAGTACGAGCATAATGAGTAATACTTGGGTTATTAAGCGCAAAAATGCTTTGTAGAACTGAGAAAAATCGGTTATTTTTCGGTATGAGAGTTATTAAAATCAAAACATTACGACTCTTTTAGGAACAATACCCTGATGCGCAAGAACCCTTGCTACATTGGTACGACGAGACAATTTCGTCTAATTGGAAAACGCCAAACGATCTCAAAAATCAGTACCGTAATGCTTCGATTATCAACACCAAGCGTGTTGTATTCAACATCAAAGGCAATAGCTATCGGCTTATTGCGGACATTGAGTATCGGCTTGGTCTAGTGTTTATCGTTTGGGTTGGCAATCATCAGGATTATGACAACATCAATGTAGAAACGATTTCTTATCACGAATAAATGCGCTGAAAATATGGACATATCAATTCAAGATACCTTAACGGAAGAAGAATACGAAAAAGCCCTTCGCCGTGTTTATGACCTCATTCAGCAAGAAGTTCCTTCCAATTCACCTGAATTTATTGAACTGGATATGTTGGCACGTGCCATAGAATATTACGAACACGAGCATTTTCCTTTACCTTCGATTGCTTGATAAGGTTCTGTACGAAATTATCTTGAACTATCTGCACAGACAAGAATGTCTGTGCCACGCATAAAATCTGGCTTCCGTAGCACAGGCATTCCTGCCTGTGATTAAAACTTTTAGCGTCCAGATGCTTAGTTATGATGTTTTTGAACATCAGGATAGTTTTTCACTGAAAACCCGACGCGAGCAAACGTAAGTGTTTACGCGCTTTAGGAATAAGGAGAGAAAAACTTACACCAAGCCCAATGACTGAAATAAACGGATGCCAGAGTGTGAGCACCGTTACAATAACAACGGTAGAAACAGCGAGCGAAAATGGCAATCCTTCCACATAAAACGCATATTTCGCCAAGACGCATAACGACGCAAGCAAAAGGGAAATCAGCAATGAAGCGCACAAACTCAGTGCTACGAGGGATATTTGTTGAGGAAGTGTCATTGTCGCGCTATTGTTGATAACGTGCAGTGTCATACCCAAGCAAAGAAGCGGCGTTACGAGGAGTGCATAACCCCCAAAGCCGTGCTTGATTTTCAATACCAAGAACTGCGAAGGACTTCGGTACAGCGCTTGCACCATTCCGCGATGCTCACCAATACCGTAAAATTCCACCGGAATAAGTACCAAAAAAAAGAGGATAATTCCCAAAAGAAATGGCTGCCAAGCGAGAAATACTACGCTTCCCCACAGGCTAGCGATCAATACTTTACGCTCCCGCAAGCCGCCTTGCCATTCAAACGCTGTTGTCGGGAGAAGTGCGATAAAACCTTGCTGCAAAAAACGTTTCGTTCTGCTGCCGTACATGCGATTCGATGACACCGTAAAGCGTTGAGGAAAAAAGAATGCCCCTATACTCTCCGGCGAAACCAATGAAAAAGCGCATGAAATCAGCATTGGTAAAAAAATAGTCAAAGGAAACGGCGTAAATGCTAGGAATATCGTACTTGGCAAAGCGATAAGGAGATATTCAAGGCAAAAGACGCGCTGTGGTCGCAAACCAAGCCACGCAAGGAATGGAGCATCTTTGCGGAGATTATGCAAAAAGCTGACAAAACCAAAATGAGCAACCACAAGTAGTAAAGCGCTTTGCGGGCGGTGAGCATTTGCCCCAATAATTACTGCCAAAAGAACGAGGATAAGAGCACTAATCGCTAAACCAAACGGGTCGCGCCGAAGTAAATACCGGAGACTACGCACCAACGCTCGCCGGCGCAAAAGAAGAAGATACGTGTACAGCGAAGACATACCTTAAAATCACGAATGGTTAGAAATATCGGCAAAAAAAATGCTCTGCACCAAAAGCCGCTTCAAATCTGGCAATTCGTGCAGAGCATAGACGGAATCACTCGTTAAAATGCACCTTGTCCAATCGGCAGACCGGGCAGTTCAATGATGGGAACAAGCGGGATATTCGCTTTGTACGCAGTATTGATTGCCTTCAGCATTTCGTTAGCGACTGCGCCGTAGCCGCGTGATGACGGGTGTACGCCGTCCAAGCTGAAAAATCCACCGGAAACAAAGTCGAAGCGAAGGACATTACCAACCACATTGTTTGTTCCCGGAACAGCGCCTTGTCCTTGGAACGGATAGCCATTAGTGCGGATATTATTCACAAGTGTATTTGCATCAAAGAGGATTGCACGATTATTCGCGCTGTATCGCCCAACGGCGGATGCAATGGCGGTGTTAAAGTCTGTAACTGAGCGGCGGACAACGGCTTGTTCTGCTTCATCAAGCACCAAACCGTTCGGCATCGGATTTTGCAAGAGCGCTTGCTGAATAAGTGCCGGAGCCATTGCGGGATTGGCTTGAATTTGCGGTGCAAGCGCTCCAATAATACCAATCAAGCGTTGGATGTACGCGGTTACTCCGGCAGGGGCGGTAAGTGGAAATACATCACCTGCTGAAAGGGGCTTAATTCCACCTTGTACCGCAGAACTTTGCACAGGAATTCCATTCGGGAAATTTGGGAGAGCTTGACGAATAATCCCCGCGAGTGCAGCCGGGACAACAGTCGTGTTACCGAGTGTTGCCACAAGCCCGGCGCGGAGTTGCGGTCCGGCGGTACTAAAAAACGGCGCTGCCAACACATCAGGGATATTGCTCACCACAAATTTCGCATTCGGCATACGACGAGCGCAAGAATCCATCAGCGCGTTAAACTGTGCCGTGAATACAGGTGTTTCCGTTGGTGCAGCAGGTGCATTAGGCATTGTTGCTAGTGTAACAAAGTTTGTGCCTGCTGTACCACCGGAAGTAGCGTAGCCCAAAACATCATTATTGCCGATAAAAATTGTTACCAGATTCGGATTCAATCGTGCAGCTTGGTCCACACACGTCCTGCCTAATGCCACAGGATTGCGAAGCACTGCACCGAAAAATGGGTTGTACAATGGATTGTTGGTTGTTGGTGCAAAGCGGCGGTCATAAAGAGGATCGCCTGCGGGTGGATTCATATCACGCAACAGTGCGCCCGGAATGCCCAGATTGTTATACGGACGTGCTAAGGCTGCATTCGCGGGAGCAGTTGAAAGTGCTACACCAGCGAATTGGGGCGTACCTGAGTCATCAAAGGAAGTGATGCGATTACGCGAGCCAATACCGCCATTCTCAGGAAATTTCATGTATTGATACTGCCCGGCATCATCGCCAAAAGGTAAGCCCATTTGTGTTGCCATAAGCGTCGGATAGGCATATTGTGTTTCGCTGGCAACGACAGCACCGGATTGAAAGCCGGCTGTAAGGCTGTTCCCAAGCGCAACATAGCGAATAGGCGTACCGTCTGCATTGGCAAGATCGCCGAGTGAACCTGTGCCGGGGGTAGCACCAGTGGGAAAAACAGGGCTACATGATTGAGCGACAAGCGCAAAACACGCTGTCAAACCCGTCAATACACGCTTCCATGTGAGTTGTACAGAATAAACCATCATTGATATTCTCCTAGAAAAAGTGATGAACTAGCATTGATAAACAACATTTAGAAACGGTACGAAAGCGAGAGTGCAACAGCATTCGCCCATGAATTATAGATACCGTCAAAATTGAACGTGCTGCCTTTAACTTCGCGCTGCAAGCCGTACACAAACATATAGCTGAAATCAACCACAAAATTTTCGCTGACATTTACACCAAAGCCAGCCGTTACGCCAATGCGGTTTGCATCCGGCAAAATGGGCTGTGTGTAGCGGGCTTCCACCGGAACAACATCGTAAAATGCACCACCACGCAAACGCAGCGTTTCTGTTGCATTGTATTCAGTGCCAAGGCGGAATGTCGGTGTGTTGTAGTAATTACGAGGGTTGATAACTTCACCAGAACGGCTTGGTGCGCCCGGCAACTTGTCAAAGCGAATACGAAGTGTGTCATACGATGACCAGCCAACGTAATCAAAGCCAAGTTCCATCATAAACTTTTCGCTGAAACGGTAGGAAATACCTGTGCGCAAATCAAACGGTAAATTGAGCGATGTTCCACCAGGACCATCGGCGAAAAGGTTGTTCAATCCTGCCGGAAGTGCTTGTGTTCCTGCGGCATCGGTGGTGAATGTTGCACGACCGTTATAGGTCATTTGGATATTGCTGCGGTACGCCGCGCCAATTTTTAAGCCTTTCACCGGTTCAAGTGTAATACCACCGTTCCACGAAATGTAATCGCCTTCGCCTTTCAAATTCAAAAATGGCTCTGTACCAAAATTCGGTACACGCTGGCGCAACTCTGCCGAACCATGAGAATACACTACACCGCCGGCAATCGAAACCCGATTGTCAAAGAGTCCGATGGCAATAACGGGATTGACAGAAATGGTCTGCAAATATGTACGCAAGGCGAGATTTCGTCCTGTCCAATTCTCATTCCAGCTTGTTCCTGCACCAAATGGCACAAATACGCCTACTCCGGCAGCAACAGAGATACCGCTAAATTGTGCCTTGTAGGCAGCATACAAGTGCGGAAGCGGGAATGCCCATAAATCCATGCTCGTTGTAAATGAGCGGTTAAGATTCGTCGGTCCGGTAAATGTTGCTTGCGGCAAAAGCGGCGTAACGCCAAGCATGAGGGAAAAACCGTCTTTCAAAAAGACCATTCCGGCTGGGTTATAGAAAATCGTGCTTACATCGCACGCATCGGCACTAGCAACAGCAAAGCCCATTGCCATTGCCCGCGCACCGTGTTCGTTCAACTGAAAACCGCCTGCTTTCATGCGCTCAGGCGACAACGAAAAAAGGCAAACGCTCCAAAGAGCAAGGATGAGCGCACCTTGCGGTACCGCTCGGCGAAGCAGATTAAATTGCTTCATGCAACCTCCTGTGGTAAAAGAATTGAAAAAGGGTAGGAAAATCTTGCCACACACAATTTTAGCAAGGTAATAAACACAATGTATAAGATAACGATTCTTAGGGCAAATTGGTGTATTTGCTTCGTAATTTTCTTTATTTTTTTGCTGACAATTCAAACACAGCAAAAATTTTCCTGTTGATACCTCAAAATTGCCGATTGTACACCCAATCTTTATCCGAGGTTTTGTAGATTTGCAACAGCGCTTAAAGGCTGTAAATTCACTGGCAAATACGATGCAAAGTTCCAGACCCCAACGCTACGCACTATCACTTAGAAACTCAAAACTTAACACTCAAAATTCAACATTTCCTTTATGTGTCTCATTCTTTTCGCTCTTCAGGCTCACCCAAATTATCCGGTTGTCATCGCTGCCAATCGAGATGAATTTATCAAACGCCCGGCGCATAAAGCACATTGGTGGGCGTATTTTCCCGATGTTTTAGGTGGGATTGATTTGGAAGCCGGAGGAACATGGCTTGGGGTAACGCGCACGGGGCGTTTTACGGCACTGACAAATGTACGGGATTTGAAGAATATCAATCCTGATGCACCTTCTCGCGGTGAATTGACCTATAAATTTTTGACTCAGCAAAGCACTGAAGACCAGTTCGGCGGGCTTTTAGAGCGGCGAAAAGCGCTGTACAACGGTTTTAATATCCTTTGGGGAAATCTCGCAAAGCGTGAATTATTCTGGTTTTCTAACTACGGGCAAGGCGAAAAGCGAATTGCAGATGGCGTACATGGATTGAGCAACGCGCTTTTAGATACGCCCTGGTATAAAGTCGAGGAAGGGAAAGCACGATTACAAGCGGTGTTGGAAGCATCAATTCAAGAGCAACTTTCGCCTAAAGAACTCACATCGTCACTTTTGGCAATGCTGCAAGACCGCACTAGACCTGACGATTCACGGCTGCCCGACACGGGCGTGGGAATTGAATGGGAACGACAATTATCCTCACTGTTTATTCATGCACCGGAACGTGAGTACGGAACACGCTGTTCTACTGTTCTGCTTGTGGATAAGGATAATAACGTCCACTTTACAGAAAGTCGCTTCACACCGAGTTTTGAACATGGCGCACTTGACACTGCTCTTGGACAAAGTTCATTCACGTTTTCTTTTGTTGAGTAGCTGCTCTGAGTATCTTACTTGCCTGTTATTTTTGCTGCAATGCGCTCTTGAGCAAGAGCCAAAATACGTTCTGTTTGTGCTTCGATGCTAAGTGCAGACGTGTCAATTTCAACGGCATCAGGGGCTTTGCGTAAAGGACTGACAAGTCGTTCTGTATCTTGTTTGTCGCGCTCTTGAATCTGTTCGCACATTTCTTCCAGCGATAGCGTTGTATCGTGAAGTTCTGCTAATCGCCGCTTTGCCCGTTCTTCTAAAGAAGCAACCAAGAAAATTTTGAGTTCTGCTTCCGGAAAGACGACTGTACCTATATCTCGCCCGTCCATAACTACTCCGCCATGTTTGCCCATTTCGCGTTGCCGTTTGGACATAGCTTCGCGCACTGAGGGAAGAGCGCTCACGGCACTGACCATTTTCGTTACTTCTACCGAACGTATTTCTTGTGTAACATCGTCGCGTCCCAAGATTGTGCGCTGCCCCTCAGGGGTGAGAACTAATTCTAGGCGGTATTCCTGTACGACAGGTAATAAATCGGAATTAGTAATAGAGCGCTCTTCGCGTAATGCAGCAAGCGTGATAGCGCGGTACATGGCACCAGTATCAATGTACACATACCCAAGAGCCTGAGCAACGCGCCGTGCTGTGGTACTTTTGCCCGAACCCGCCGGACCGTCGAGGGCGATAATAATTTTTGAGGGATGAGAAGAAACTGTCATAATTTGCTAAAAATGAGAAAAGGCATACATCGTCATACGCTTAAAAATTCGTCGCAATATCTACAATTGCCTGCATATCCGCAAAATTTTCCACGACAAATTCTGCCCCTGCTTTGTGTAGTGTTTCTATGCCGACGGGACCCGTTGCTACGGCTAATGTCTTGATTCCGTGTGCTTTCGCACAGCGAATATCGTTCAATGTATCGCCGATAATCAACGTATTTTGTGCCTGAAAATTGATGTGGTCGCCGTGTACACGCACATAATGAGCATTCGCTCGTTGCCAAGCAATTGGTGGTAACATTGCTCTGTCAATATGGTCTGAACCAAAAGCACCTATCGGGAAATGCTTGTCCAAGCCATGTGGGCGGAGTTTGAGATATGCCGTCGTTTCCAGATTACCGGTCAAAAGCGCCAGTGCTACGTCGTTTCGTTCGGCGAAATGTTCCACCAAATGTCCCACACCTTCTAATATTCGCATCGTTTCAGGGTTAGAAAGTTGTGCTGTATGGTCTGTCAGCGTTTGATGAATCTGTAGCCGTTTTTCTTCGACCAACTCCACCGGCAAACCAAGCATTTGAGCGGTCTCGGTCATTATTTGATAATCGGTCTTTCCACCGAGTTGAAATTCAAATGATGTCGGTAATTCAATAGCAAAGATTTCTTCCACAACGCGGCGTAACATTGCTCGGGAAGCCGTACGCTCTACCGAAACAAGTGTGCCGTCTATATCAAACAGAAGAAGGCGCATAGTATAATCTCAAAACGATGAGGCTATGGCAGCTCTGAAAGCGAGATACCAAAGAAGCCTATAATAAACGATGTGAATTATGATGATGTCTCATCGGAAGGATGCGAAAGGGGAAAGAGCGGAAATAATTCAGGAAACAACGTTTCTTCAATGATTTCACACCAAAGATGACCGACAAGAATGTGAGACTCTTGAATACGTGCCGTGACATCGCTGGGAACGACAACCGCTATATCGCACAAAGGCAGTACTGCGCCGCCACCGCATCCCAAAAGTCCGATGACACGCAGACCATGTTTTTGGGCAGTTTCGGCAGCCCGAATAATACTAGGTGAATTACCGCTTGTCGTGATGCAAACAAGAACATCACCAACTCGACCATGTGCTTCTACACCTCGCGCAAATACGGCATCATAGCCAAAATCGTTTGCACCTGCTGTGAGCATGGAAGTATCTACTGTCAGAGCCATTGCCGGTAAAGCACGTCTATCCACGCCGGAGCGGTAGCGAATAACTAATTCTGCAGCGATATGCTGCGCATCGGCGGCGCTTCCACCATTACCGCAAAAGAGGATTTTTCCTCCATTGGCAAGTGTTGAAGCCAGATATATGCCCGATGCTTCGATTTGCTCTGCGCAATCTGACAAAAGGCGTTGTTTTGTGAGAATAGAAGCCTGAATACCGGAGGAAACTAAGGAAGAGAAACGTGATTCGGTTAATGCCATTGCTATGAAATCTATGAAATATTGGGTGAAAATACTGCTGCACTGTCGGGATTTGGCTGTGGGGCGACAGAAGCATTGGGATAATCTACCAATATTTTCCGACTTTTCATAAGGCGACTTTTCAGAAGATTCGGTTGGGTTTGTGCAACGCTCAATGGAGCTCTTGACCCGCTTCTACATCGGTTGAATCAAGTCCCATAGGAGTTTCTTTGGGGGTGTAATAGGAGAAATTTGCGAGAAGTTGGCACAGTTTGTTTTCTAAACCCTTGTATAGCCATACTGCATTGCCATTAAAAATAAACGAGAACATGAGGCGCTCGCCGTCCAATGTGCGGATATATCCGGCAAGAGCACTGACGTTTTTGTGTGTACCGGTTTTTGCGCGGACGTTATATTCAGCCGTTGTCCCGCGCATCCGATATTGTAATGTTCCGTCTAAACCTGAAATAGCCAAGGAATTGACAAATTCATTCGCAAAAGGCGTGTTTTGGACGTTTTCCAGCAAACGGAGTATCGAAAGAGGCGCAATCTTATTTCGGCGTGAAAGCCCTGAGCCATCAAAAACTTGGACGCTCGGCGAAGAAGAGCCAATAATCCCGTATTGGCGTAATGCGCCTTGTAACTGCTCAATCGAAGCCTGAATAGTGTGGTTGTCTCGTGCGGCGATTTCCGGGTCCGGTGCATCAATTTTTCCACCGCCAACCATTTTGAACACGTGTTCAGCGCAGAAATTGTCACTTTTTTTATTGATGATATTGATAACGTCGGTCAGCGGACGGTGTAATGCCGCAAGTTCGGAAACAGCCGGAGGAGCTTGTTTGAGGGCTGATGCACCCTCAATTGTAATACCCATAGCTTCAATGCGCTTTTTGAACATATCTGCTGCTACAAATGCCGGATGCTCAATAAAAAACAAGCGCGAAACGGAAGAGTTGGGTGCAAGTGTCCCTTGAATCACAAAGCGCTGTTTCCCGCCCTTTTGACCATAGACTTCTGCAATGCTTAAAGCAGCACGGGGAGCGGCTTTGCGGCGTTTTTTTACGGGCTTGGGAGGTACGGCTACGGTTGCTTTAATATCAAAATCAAATGCGTCGCAGGTGGGAAAGGTTTGTACGTGGACGGGTTTGCCGACGACGCTTCCGGCGCTGACAATGACGGTAATCAAATTGCGTTGTACGCTTAATGCGCTGATAGGCGCTGTCGGTTGTACTTCATCGTCATCGCCGCTATATGCTCGGCGGTTGGTTACGCGGTCGAAAAATGTATCGTCACCGTAGATATTTCCTGTGATGCGGCGTACTCCTGCGTGATATAACTGCGTAGCGAGTTGCTCCAAATCAGCAATATCCAAAAGCGGGTCGCCGTGTCCGACCAGATAAATGTTGCCGTCCAGTACGCCGTCGCGTACTTCTCCGGCATCAGTCAGAACGATTGTTTCGATAGAATAATCTGTGCCGAATTTGTCTAATGCTGCAAACGTGGAAAAAAGTTTTGTTGTCGAGGCGGGTGTGAGGGTGAGTGTTGGATTAAGGGCATAAAATTCTTTGTTTTGCTGGAGCGAATAAACTGCCAATCCAAATTGCGTTTTGCTTTTGGCAAATGTTTTGGTGTGTTCTGCCAAGAGTTCTTGAATACTTGTTTGCAGCCGTGTTAAAGCGCTTAGGCTATCTTCGTGGGAAAGCGGTACTTTTTGTACGTCCACACGTTGCGGAGTGGGAATATCATTTTTGAGGCGGTATTGGCTATTGCGCATACCCGGAACGCGCTGTGCAAAAAGCCTTACCTCGAAGTATTGCCCTAGAAATACGATGAGGAGTATCGCCGAAAAAAGATTGGATAAACGCTTCATACGCATCAAAAATTGGTCTGCTAAAACAATATCGTTCATCATAAAGGCCTAATTATAGGCTTTTTCTTTGATTCTCAAAATGTATGCCATTTGCGGAAAATGACCTAAATGGAAAAGAATGAGGTGTGCAAATATACAATTCGGAATCATCGGATGAAAGCAAATGTATTATACCTTAGTTGTATAAAACACAAACGGCTCTGAGCAATATATCCCAAAGCCGTTTGACCTTCAAGAAGAAAACAGTCGTTTGCGCTTCTATTGACGAATATCGGGGCGAACGGTTACTTGTAAAGGACGCGATTGACCGATAAAAAGCCCGATGCCATCGCCTCTGACATTCCAAAGCGGATTTTGCCCACTACTACCGAAGGGGCTGCCGGTCGCATTATTACGGGCTTGTGTGCCGATAAAGTCTAGCAACGCACCATCATGCGCAAAAACACGCACAACACTGACAGTCGAAGCAGTAGAATGTTTGAAAAGAATAGGTTTGAAAATCGAATCGCCCTGCAAATAATAACGGACGCTGGAGGTAACCGTAACCGTCGGAGTGCTAGAAGCGAGAAGTGTAGCGGTTCCCAGCGAAATAGCATTAGTTGTGGTGAGGCGATTAACTGTATCACGCGCTGTAAAGGTTTCGATGCGATATGCTTCGCCGTTGCGGGCTTGAAGCGGTATTTGCGCCGTTGCCAGAAGCGAAGGCACAAAGCCCGTTGCAGGGAATGTAGGTGGGCGATTAACGACATAGCGGAAGGGTTCTGGTCGCCAAATCACTACGGGTTGCTGCCCAGCAAGTACAGGCTCAAGCGGAATGCGAGTTGTAGCGGTAGCAACTTTTACAACACCTTGCGGGTTTGTCCACGAGACTTGGATCGAGTATGTTTTGCCTTCTTGAATCGTCAGCCCAGGAGCCTCGTAAAGGCTGGGCTGATTAGCAAGGTCGAAATTGATACTGTCCACAATTGTACGCGGCGCTACACGAGGCTGCAAGCGGAGCGGGAACGTTGCACCATCCACCGAGATTGTGGCGACAGCGTTTTCAATACGGCTGCGCTCGACGTTGAAGGTATCAAGCGGCGGCAGAGTGCGCGTAATCTGGATATTTTTGACCGGTTCGCCCGCAAGAAGCGAGGCATAGACAACAATTTTTTCTTCGTAAGCAAGCTCTACGCCTGTTACCGTTGTCGGCATACAACTTTGGAGCAACCATGCGCTTCCAGAGAGAAAAACTGCCAGAAAGAGCGTAAAAAACAGAGTACGCAAATGGTGATAAGAACGATAGTGATTCATGATTGAGAGAAATAGGTAAATAGCGTTTTTTGGATGAATGCGTTTCTTAAAATTTGAATCCGATGCTGAGAGTCGGGATAATACCAAACAGCGCTGTTTGCTGCACACTGGGAACAAGAATGTTCGCGGAGCGAGCAATAGCGCCTTCGGTCGGAACAGGTGTGGAGTTTGTTACAGTACCATAACGGACAACCCATTGAAACGGGTTTTGGCGATTGTAAGCATTGTACACACTGAGAGCCGCATTAAACGGCAGCCCGAGCCACGTGAAATAGTGCGTGATATTCACATCAAGTTTGTGGAAATCCGGCAAGCGGAAACCGTTGCGTTCGGTGTAATTCACGCGGACGCTCTGAATAAGTGGGTTTGTTTGCTGAATGCCACCGACGGTGGGGAAAGAGTATTGCGCTGAAGGCATGGTAAATGCTTGTCCTGTGGCAAATGTCCACGTTGCGCCGATTTCCCAATCATCTGAAAATTTATACGTACCGACGAGCGAAATGTCGTGGCGGCGGTCGAAGCGAGGAAAAAACGGCTTGCCATCGTTCAATTCAGCAAATGTGCGCGTTGCCCACGAAAGCGTGTATCCAAGCCATCCCGTGAAATTGCCCATCCGCTTTTCCAAGAAGAACTCCACGCCGTAAGCATCGCCCACACCTTCGGTCAGGACTGCTTCAGTTGGTGTTAATATGCCGAAAGGCGCATTGTCCCTGAATTCGTAAAGGTTGCGCATGAATTTGTAGTAGCCTTCAACGCTAAAGGTGTATTCGCCATTGAAGAGCTTCGTTTCTGCACCAAGCACGTATTGAACAGCGTTGGCGGGCTTGATATTGTCGGTAGCGGGAAACCACGTATCAGTGGGGAGAGCAACGTCGTTGCGGATAACAAGGTGCAAAAACTGATTCGCCATAGCAAATGCGCCCTTGATGGACAAATCATTGATGAAACTGTCCGTGTTTCCACTAAAAACACTGTAGGAGAGTGATGCTCGCGGCTCAGGGAGAAAGCGGTCTCCACGCTGAAAATATGCCATGCGCACACCGATATTGGTCATGAATTGCTCGTTAATAGTCCATTCGTCTTGCGCATAGATGCTTGCTTCAAGAGCGTCTATCGTATTGTTTGAGCCAAGCGCCGCCAATGCTTGCTGGAAAGTTACACTCTTCGCCTCAAGAAGCGTTGTAAAGCGGTGGAACGTCGCATCGAAGCCGAACTTGATATTATGCTCTTGTGCGGGAAAATACTGTGCGTCGCCACGCAGCGTAATATCGCGAATCTGCGAGAATGTTGTAAAGCCAACCTCCGTTGCACCTGAGCCAAAGCCAAGATTGATGCCGTTGCGGTAGTCGGTGTAAATCGCGGAAAAATTCGTAAAAAACGTCGGGCTGACAACGTGCGTCCAGCGTAGATTTGCTGTCGCATTGCCCCAATCTATACCGAAGCGCAGCGCGGCATCGCCTGTGCCACCTGCTGTTGAAGCCAAAACATCATTCCCGAAATAGCCGCTTACGAAAATGCGGTCATTATCAGAAATTTTGTAATTGATTTTGGCATTTACATCGTAGAAATAGTAATTGAGACTGCTCTCAGTACGAGTAATAGCTGAACTGAGCGCCAAAAGTGGGTCGAGATAGGTTCTGCGCCCCGAAACCATGAACGACACATCTTCGCCAATCGGACCTTCGACGGTCGCACGAGCCGCAATAAGGCTGAGGTTTGCCGTACCGCCGATTTTTTCTTTTGAGCCTTCTTTCATTGTCAAATCAATAACGCTGGACAATCGTCCGCCGTATTCCGCAGGAAAAGCACCTTTGATAACACGAACATCACGAATAGCGTCGTTATTAAATACGCTCAGGAAGCCGCCTAAATGCGACGGATTATACACAATCACTCCGTCGAGCAGCGTTAGATTCTGGTCGGGCGAACCGCCGCGCACGTACAAGCCGCTTGAAAGCTCACCACCGGATTTGATACCCGGCATATACTGAAGCATACGAAATACATCTGCTTCACCGCCAATCGTGGGTAATTTCCGTACCATATCGGCTTTGAGTTCCACTGCACTGATATTCGCAACCGATTTTGTTTCCCGCTCTGCTGTTACGGTAACTTCTCCGGCGCTGACATTTGCTTGTTTAAGAGCAATGTTCATTTTAATGCTTGCATCCGGTTTGTCAATGGTAACGGCTTTGGAAAATTGCTTGTAGCCAACTCCGCGAACAATGATAAAGTATGCGCCTTGCGGTGCGTTTGGAATAGAATAAAAACCAAATTTATTGGTTCTTGCGCCGCGAATAATGGCGCTTGCTGACGATGCGGTTTCGTCTTTTGATAAAATTACGTTTACGCCAATAACAGCTTCGCCGGAGCCTGCTTCGCTCACTGTACCGGAAATAACACCATTTTGTGCCCGCAACAGTGATGCGAAAATCATCATGATCGCTGCGACAGCAGGTAGTTTCAAACAATTCATGGGAAAACCTTGAAAATAAGGTAAAGTGAAAAAATGAAAATGTGTCATGTTTTATATTAGGCAAGAAGCCTGTGGTGAAGGCTTCGTTACAAGTCCGCGCAAGAAATGTAGGAAAGAATATAAGACTTTGCGTTAGAAACGATTCAGTTGGTACGTTATTGTACAAAATTTTGTTTCAAATTGTTCAAGATTGCATAAAGTGAACTGTGGAGTTTCTAGCGTAGAGAATAAGCCGTAAGAATGAATCTTTTTTGCATGTTTGCTGTCTAATCATCAATGCGAAAACATTTTCTTAATAATTTTCGGAGATTTACCATGATGAACCGCCGTACATTTATCAAATCCGGCGCACTTGCTGTTGTTGCTTTAGGAGCAAGTGGAACGCCTCTGCTTTTGACACGTGCTGCTTCTTCAACATTGGATAAACCATTAAAGCGGAAGAAAATTCTTGTGACCATCTTTCAGCGCGGGGCAATGGACGGACTGATGGCGGTTACACCTTTTGGGGATAGTCATCTGGCAACAGCACGTCCGCGACTGGCAATGCAGGTTGGAAAAAATAAAGGTCAATTGTTGGATTTGGATGGAAAGTTTGCGTTGCATCCTGCTTTTTCGCCATTTGCAGGGCTTTTTCGTGAAGGGAACTTAGCAATTGTTCATGGAATGGGCTCTCCAAATACAACACGTTCTCACTTTGACGCACAAGATTATATGGAAACCGGCACTCCCGACCGCAAAGGTACATCGTCGGGATGGCTAAACAGGGCAGAAATGCTGCTTCAACAACAACACGCAAAAGCAGAAAATACACCGTTTAGCGCTGTGGCAATGACTTCTGCCATGCCTCGCTCACTCTATGGTGATGCTCCGGCGCTGGCTGTTGCTCGATTGGAAGATTTTGGTGTGCGTATAGGCGGGAAAAATACGGCTGCCGCAGCACTTGCTCAATCATCTGGCAAAGGGTTTGAAGCATTGTATGAACAAACCTCACAAAAACTTTTGCGTGGCACGGGGCAAGACAGCTTTGACGCTATGAAACTATTGTCAGAATCAAACTTTCAAGGTTATACGCCGACAAAGGGCGCTGTTTATCCGACTTCTCCGCTCGGCGATAGTTTGAAGCAAATAGCCCAGTTAATTAAAGCTAATGTCGGTTTGGAAATTGCGTTTGCGGAGTCAGGTGGCTGGGACACTCATGTTCAACAAGGCACTGTCAATGGCGCATTTTCGCGTCGTGCGCAAGATCTGGCAGATTCTATTGCGGCATTTTGGCACGATATTGAGCTGTACCGAGACGATGTTGTTCTGATGACAATGACGGAATTTGGTCGTACTGTGAAGGAAAACGGCTCTGGTGGCACTGACCACGGGCGCGGCTCTTGTTTGTTTGTTCTGGGAAATCACGTGCAAGGTGGTAAGGTGTATGGTGAGTTGCCAACACTCGTGCCGGAGAATTTGGCGGACGGGCGCGATGTGCCTGTAACAACGGATTTTCGAGCAGTTTTTTCTTCAGTTGCTTCAAGCCATTTAAGTATTCGTGATATGTCGAAACTCTTTCCGGGATGGAATGGTGCTTCGATACAACTTTTCAATGCGTAATGCTTCAAAGTATCATGCAAATTTTTTTAACGGTTTTCGCCCATTTCTTTAAAAGTTTGGCACAGAAAATGTAGGTTTTACACTGAATTCTCTGTATATTCACAGTTACTTTTTAGCGTCAGCTTGTAAGGGCGTGTTAAGCGTCCTTTTGAAGCGGTTTGTGTGCTTCTCATCAGGCAAAAATACTCTTGAGAAGGACGTTGTGATGTACCGTTTTTTCGCATCCTTACTTTTTTGTTCCACTGTCGGTTTATCATGATATGAGCGCCTCAGTTTCTTCTTCACTTACCGAACAACAGCGTTCTAATGGAGAACGTCAAAGCGTTGATATTGCAAAACTTGGTGCAATCGGTCAAAGCATTACTTCCAGTCTTGACTTGGAAACTATTTTAACGACCGTCCATAAGAATGTTGAAGAACTTATGCCGACGGATATTTTTGGTATTGCTATTTATCGTGAATGGGGAGAAATCGAGTATCAATACTATATCGAAGGCGGCAAGTTTGAATATATGCCTTCGGCAGTTATGGAGGAAAAAACAAGTTTTGCCGTTTGGGCAATTGATAACTCTAAGGAAGTTGTCGTGCAGAATTATGCCGATGAGTACAAAACGTATGTGGAAACCTTGCGCCCTGAAGAGACCAAAGCGCCTGCGCAAATGTATTTCCCACTCATTGCAAAAAATCAGCCAATCGCGCTGATAACGGTACAATCCTTCCAGCCCAATGCTTATACTGATATTCATATCGCTATTTTGCGAACAATTGCGTCATATGCTTCCGTTGCTATTGACAACCTGAATTCCTACTCGCGGCTTGCTAATGCTGCTGCTGAGATGGAAGTGATGAATCATTCGTTGCGTGAGTTGAACGAAAAAATGCAGAAAATCAACCAGGATATTTCGACACTGAGCGCAATGGGACAAAAAATCACCTCGACGCTGGATTACGAGACAATTTTAAGCGCAATGTATCAGAGCGTTTCGGAGTTGATGGATGTTTCAACTTTCGGTTTAGGCGTAGCGCGGGATTCAGACAATACAATCGAATATCTGCTTTTTATGGTCAATGGTCATCAATCGTACCACGTGCCGATTTCACTGGATGATGAGACAAGTTTGGCTGTGTACAGTATGAGAGAGCGCAAAGAAATTGTCATGAACAATGTTCCGTCTGAATATAATCAATACGTCTCACGATTACGTGCGGAAGAGGCTCATGCCCAATCACTTGTTTATTTTCCGCTTGTTGTCAAAAATCGCGCCGTGGGCGTACTAACGGTGCAAAGCACGAAGGTAAATGCGTACTCAAAATATCAGATTGATATGATGCGGACGATTGCAACATATGCAGCGACAGCGATTGATAATATCTACGCTTATTCGTATTTGGCAACAGCATTTGCCGAAACAGAGAGCACCCGCGCGGAAATTACGCAATTGAATAAGCATTTAGTGGAACTTGATAATGAGAAAAATGAGTTTTTAGGTATTGTGGCACACGATTTGAAAAATCCTCTTTCCGGTATTCGGATGCTTGCTAAAGTCTTGCATGATGAAGGCGGTAGTATTAGTCAGGATGAAATCAAGGAATTATCCAACGATATTCTCAATTCTGCCGGACGCATGTTCGACCTTATAACGAATTTGCTGGATATTAACGCTATTGAGCGCGGGGCAATTAAGGTTTATCTTTGTGATTTTGATTTCACAATGATTGTCAAAGCCCTCTGTGATAATTATTTGCAACGAGCACAGGCGAAAGATATTACGATTCATTTTGAAGTTGAAGAAGGTCTTGCCTACACATTTGCCGACCAAAATGCGACGATTCAGGTGTTAGATAATCTTATTTCCAATGCTGTCAAATACTCGCCACCAAGCAAAAATGTCTGGGTGCGTTGTACAATGAGCGGTACAAAATTTGTTCGCTGTGAAGTAAAAGATGAGGGTCCCGGCTTAACGGAAGAGGATAAAAAGAAACTTTTTGGTAAATTTGCACGGCTTTCAGCGCAGCCAACCGGCGGCGAACACTCAACGGGCTTGGGCTTGTCTATTGTCAAAAAGATGGCAGAGACTATGGGCGGCAAGGTCTGGTGCGAAAGTGAATATGGTCATGGCGCATCGTTTTTCTTAGAACTTCCTGCCGCAGAACTTACGCCAGAGACCGCATAAATACAAGCATATGTTTCTTTTTTATTTTTTTTTACTATGGCTCCTTTTTTCTTATCTGCTTCCACCGATATTTTTGTTCGTCACCAAATTTTACGCATCCAAACAAAGCAAGTGTTGATGCTTCTGATGGTGTTGTTTTGCGCTAGTTCTTTTACTGCGTGTTTGCCTACCGACCCACCGCTTGATACAAGTGGAGACCTCAAAATAGAAAATATCGTTATCGGTACCGGTGCGACTGTTTCTGCCGATACAAACGTGGTGACGCAAGTCGGTGTTACGTTTAGTGAGCGCTTGTTAAACGGAACGTTTACCGTCGGTACAACGGCTACATTTTTACTAGTAGATAATTTTACGATAATTCCCGGTTTAGACCAAGGCTTGCGTGGAATGCGTGTCGGCGGGGAGCGCGTGATTACTGTTCCGCCGCGTCTTGCCTATGGCAACCGCCAGCAAGGCACTATTCCTCCTAATTCCACGATGGTCTATAATGTGCGGCTAAATAGCACGGAACTCTTCCTTATCGAAGATTTAGTTGTCGGAACAGGCGCTGAAGCGAAGTTTAACACAAACGTTGCTGTGCGGTACGTTGGACGTTTGCGAAACGGTCAAATTTTCGACAATACCATGCCGGGTGGTGCTCCATTTACCTTTCGTATCGGTGCTGGCAATGTTATTCGCGGTTGGGATATCGGCGTGAATGGTATGAAAGTCGGCGGCAGACGTCGCTTGACAATTCCGTCGCTCTTGGGCTATGGAAGCCGTGCTCAAGGGAGTATTCCGCCAAACTCAACGCTGATCTTTGAAATTGACCTCGAAACAGTATTTTAATTCATCGGCGCGAATCCCTCATCGTAATCAATAACAGGCACGAAACAGGTAACTTATGGAAGCCTCTGAACTCCTCAAAAAAGTACGCCGAATTGAAATAAAAACACGTGGTTTGTCTAATCAGATTTTTTCCGGTGAATACCACAGTGCTTTCAAAGGGCGCGGTATGGCATTTAGCGAAGTGCGCCAATACCAACCGGGCGATGATGTGCGTACAATCGATTGGAACGTAACTGCACGTTTCCATGAGCCATTTGTGAAGGTTTTTGAGGAAGAGCGCGAATTAACGGTGATGCTGGTTGTCGATGTGAGTGCCTCGAAAGACTTCGGTACAAGCAAACAGTTCAAAAAAGAGCTTGTTACAGAGTTATGCGCCGTTCTTTCTTTTTCTGCTATTCAAAACAATGACAAAATCGGACTTATTTTTTTCAGTGACCGCATCGAAAAATTTATCCCGCCCAAAAAAGGAAAATCGCATATTCTGCGTATCATTCGTGAACTTATTGAGTTTACTCCCCAGCATAATCGTACCAATATCGCCGAAGCACTACAATACCTGACAAGTGCTATTAAAAAGCGCAGTATTGCTTTTCTTATATCCGATTTTTTGGATAGTAATTTTGAAACCGCTTTGCGAATTGCTGCCAAAAAGCATGATCTGGTAGCTATTCGTGTTTTTGATGAGCGCGAAGCCGTACTTCCCAACGTCGGCTTAATGCGGGTACGAGACGCTGAGACCGATATGCCCACGTGGATTGATACCGCAAACCCCGAAACTCGCGCTGCATACCGCTCATGGTGGACAAATCACGAAATGATACTTTCGACGGCGTTTGCCAAAAGTGGCGTCGATGTCGTTCGTATCGGAACTGCTGAATCATATATCACCCCACTTCGTACTTTCTTCAAGGCTCGTGAGCAAAAGAGATAATTGGTATTTTTTCTACTCCTGTGCTGTTGTGTTACTTCTATGCGCATAGTATCACCTCCATACTACTCGAATTCAAGATATAATCTCTTGGTGGGGCAATATCTGTTCTAACTGTAACTTCATCCTGCTATCATTTGTTCTTATGTCTATACTCTTTCATCCGAAAGGGAATGTAGATTTAAGATTATTTCATTCTCTGAGGTCTTTTTTTTGTACATTTTTCTACCAATGGGGTTTGTTATGAAAATGAATTGGCTCAGTACCGCATGGATACTATTTTTCGCATTGGTTTGGGTAATCAACACACAAACAAGCCATGCGCAGTATGCTTGGACACAAACACTTCCCAATCAACAATATCTCACACAAGACGGAAAAATATTGCTTTCGGGCGGGAAAGCACCTACAGGATTTTATGAGCGAAGTACAATCCGTAATGTCTATGTAACCTTTACGCAGCCGAATTATTGGGAACTATTGCGAGCCAACTATGCGACCGAGGGCAATATCCACGCCAATTTGGAAGTAGATGGAGTGAAGTATAATGGTGTAGGTGTTCGTTTTCGAGGCAATACATCATACTTTGGTACCGGTAATTCAGAAAAAAAATCCTTTGCGATTGAGACCGATTTTGTGAACGGTGACCAAACGGTTATGGGATATAAAAATCTCAAATTTAATAATGCCCATGAGGATCCGACATTTATGCGGGAAGTCCTCTATAATCGTTTAGGAAGCCGTCATACACCAATGGCAAAAGCAAATTATGTGCGGCTTTTCATCAACAATCAAGATTGGGGTATTTACGCGAATATCCAAAGTATTGATAAAACCTTTCTGAAAGAGTGGTTTTTAAGCAATAATGGGGCGCGATTTAGAGCGAACGTTGAATTAACCGGTGGCACGCTGCCGCCAGTTGGTACACCGCCAATACCGGGTGGCACAATTATGCCGGGCGGTTGGGGGGATGGGACGGCTGGTATGAATTATTTGGGAAACGATTCTAACCAATACAAACGATATTATGATTTGAAGTCCAGTGATATTGCTGACTCGTGGCAAAAATTGATGACGGCTTGTCAAGTTCTTAGTACCGCAACCGCAGCAAACATCTCAGCGATTGACAAAACGATTGATATTGACAAATCTCTATGGTTTTTAGCAGTCGAGAATATCTTTACGGATGATGACAGCTATGTGATGAAAGGGAAAATGGATTATTATGTCTATTACGAGCCGGAAACAGGTCGTACTATGCCGTTAGAATATGACGGGAACTCCTCCTTTCAAATCACTGCCGCCTCAAGCAGTCTTTGGACACCATTCAAAAATTCTGGTAATGCAAATTATCCGCTTTTGCACAAACTTCTAAGCATACCTGAGATTCGGCAGCGCTATTTAGCGCATTATCGTACAATTTTACAAGAAACCTTTACCGAAGTAAATGTTAATGCCGTTGTTGATGAACTTAATACGCTCATCGCATCTCACGTTGCAACTGATACGAAAAAACTGTATTCGACTTCCCAATATACAAGTGGTGTTCCTGCACTAAAAACCTTTGTGGCTACGCGACGGGCTTTTTTGCTGAACAATCCCGAAATAGCACAAATAGCACCTTCGATTTTATCGGTGAACTTTAGCAATCGTGCCGGAGCTGAAGGCACAACACCTGAAGCACAAGAACCTGTAAATGTCCGAGCGATTATAACCTCGACTAATGGTATCAATAAAGTAAATCTTTATTATGCAAGCGGCATTGTAGGTGGATTTACTGTCGCACCGATGTTTGATGACGGTGCCCATAATGACGGTGCAGCGAATGACGGTACATTCGGCGGGACAATTCCGGGTTTTAGTGCTGGAACAGTCGTGCGGTATTATGTGGAAGCAATTGCGAATAATGCCGCAAAAAGCGCATCTTATCTGCCAACGGGAGCAGAGCACGATGTCTTCGTTTACACGGTGAACTCTGCACAAATGACAACGAAAACAATAGTGGTCAATGAATTTGTAGCCAGCAATAGCAATGGACTAAAAGATGAAGCTGGTGATTATGAAGATTGGATTGAACTGTACAACAACACTTCCAGTCCTGTGAATTTAAGTGGATATTATCTCAGCGATGCTCCGGCAACTCCGTTAAAATGGCGCTTCCCTGCCGGTACGAGTATTCCCGCAAATGGTTATGTTCTTATTTGGGCAGATGAAGAAGCCGGTGAAGGTCCGCTTCATGCAAATTTCAAACTCTCTGCCGGTGGTGAATCTATTATCCTCTCTGATTCGTCGGGCAACGCTCTTGACCAAATCATGTTTCCCGCTCAAACAGCAAATATGAGCTATGCACGAGTCCCCAACGGTACGGGAGACTTCAAAATTCAAACGCCTTCACCTCGCAGTACAAATAATTTAGCGGCAACAAGTGTTCGAGATCTCGCTCAAGCGCAAGGTACATTGACGCTATATCCTTCGCCTGCTTCGAGCATATTGAACGTACAGTTTGCCGAAAATGTGCGTGGGGCGCTTGTGGAAATATATAATATCCTTGGGCAAAAGGTGTTAGAACTAACTGCAGAGCAAATTATGAGCATCAATATAGAGAAACTTTCTCAAGGTATCTATTATCTGAGATGCGGACAAAATGGTCGGCAGTTTATAAAGCGATAGAAAAAAGTTTGATATAAAGCAAGGGTGATGGTGCAATAAATTACAAAACCCATAGCATAGTATGAGAGTTGTCTCTACACTCTCGTATTATGGCTATGGGTTTTCTTGCAAAAGATAAATATTTAATCGTCTCTGAAAAATCTCACAAAGAGAGAGAAAGTAGCTTTTGTAGTAAAACTCTGTGTAGTGTAAAAATACCCCCAAAAGCGTACATAAGCCCCAAAACCTTGTAAACGAAGCCGAAACTATTGCAGAGACAACTGTTCAGGAAAAGAATCATCACCTTTCCGACCGATAGCAAAGCGGCAATCAAGGTGATAGCAACGGTGTGTCGGATAGCCAAGCGCGAAGGCATTGAGCTTCGCCAAAACTATGTGTGCTTGGTCAAACGCGAGCGTTGGAATGAGAAATATCCTTCACGGACGATAACATTGGAACTCCTGTGTTTTTTTTAGAAACCTTTATTTGAAGTTCAGATAAATTCTCTCCTGCCGTCCCCTATCCCCCGCCTTTTCTGAGTGAAGCACTTGAAGAAAGGAGTTAAGGCAAGAAAAATCAATTTTTATGAACTACTCTTCTCGCATTTCGCGTGGGAGAGGGGTGGGAGATGAAAAAAGCAGTTGCAAGGTTTTACGCGGTTTGTAAGATTTTATCTAAACTTCAATTTTAAACAACTTCAATCTTAACTTTGAGATAATGAATCAACTTTTTAAAATATTTAAAGTGGACGAAAAGGATGCAATAAAAATAAGTATTTCGCCAGATAAGCCACATCAACACGACTTTGAAGAGCTAATCATAGGAATAGAAGGGCAATTAGAACACTTTATTGATTTTGAAAACACACTACTTGACGCTCCGCTTGTAAGTTTTGTAACGAAAGGAAAGGTACACAGAGTCATTCCCAAATTAAAGAATGGCAAATGTGATATGTGGGTTGTGCGATTCAAGAGCGAGTTTATTCCCGAAATCACCTTTCAGCTTTATGCAAATTACCACAACCACGCCATGCTAAAGCTACCAAACGACTATTGCTTTCAACGCCTAACCACAATATGCGAAATCATAAATGGAGAAATGCAGCAGGACAACCCCGACCTGAGTGTAGTAAAACATTTGCTCAGTGCTTTGTTCATTATGATAGAATCGGAAAGAAATAAAACTACATCCAATAAAACCACCATAAACACCACACAAAATACTACGCTGCAAAACTTCTTACAAATTTTGGAAGAAAACTACCAACGACCTTTGGGTGTGGAATTTTATGCTGAAAAGCTGTTTATGTCGGCAAGAAATCTGAACCTGATTTGCAAAAACATTCTTCAGCAAACAGTAAGCGAAATCATAGAAACCAGAAAATTGATTGAGGCAAAGAATCAATTAACCCATACAGACAAAAACATTTCTGAAATTGGCTTTGACCTTGGCTTCAATGAGAAAGCCTATTTTACCAATGTGTTTAAAAAACGAACCGGACAAACACCTTCTGAGTTTCGTGAGGAAATGAAAAAGCTCCTTTCCTGATTTTACAACTTTTTTTCCAAATACTGTTACCCTGCGCTCTTTAAATGGTTGTACTTTTGTAGTGTCAGATTAGCTAAATAATCATTTCATTCGTTATTATTGGCTACTCAAGCAGTCAATCACAAACAAAAAAGAAAATGACACAAGAAACAAATCCGTTATTGTGCGACGTAGAAACAGGAATGTGTGAAATTCCGGATGGAAAACAAAACGATAGCACAGCAAAGATTCTACAATCCGTCCAAAAACCTGTTCAGGTTATTTACTACACTGACCCAATTTGTTCATCGTGCTGGGGCATAGAACCCCAATTGCGAAAATTGAAATTGGAATATGGAAATGCTTTTGAAATTGAATACAGAATGGGTGGTTTGTTACCCGATTGGAGCTACAATAGTGGCGGCATAAGCAAACCATCGGATGTGGCTCATCATTGGGATGAAGTAAGTGCTTACTATGATATGCCGATTGATGGCGATGTTTGGCTGGAAGACCCGTTAAATTCTTCCTATCCGCCATCCATAGCTTTTAAGGCGGCACAAATGCAGGACAACGACAAAGCGATATTATTTCTTCGTGAAATCCGTGAAATGGTTTTTCTGCAAAGGAAAAACATTACCAAGTGGGAGTATTTAGGAGAAGCAGCAAAAATTGTTGGTCTGAACGTAGAACAAATGAAAACAGACATGGAAGGAAAAGCTCAAGAGTTGTTTCAGGAAGATTTGCAATTGGGAAAAGATCTGGGCGTAAGAGGTTTTCCTACGATGTTTTTTGTTGATGAAAAAGGAACCAAAGAATTCGTTTACGGCTCAAAACCCTACGCATTTTATGAAGTGGCGGTCTTGACGTTGGTCCCAACCGCAGTAAAAACGGAATACAAAAAAAGTTGGGAAGCGTTATTTGCCAAGTATCAAACATTGACGGCTAAAGAATATGCTGAGTTATCCGGAACGCCAAGAAATGAAAGTGAAGTTGTATTGAACGATTTGGTTGCACTGGGAAAACTTAAAAAACTCACAACAAAAAACGGTTCAATTTGGAAAATGAGATAAATTTTGTTTGCAATGGACAGAAAAACATTTATAAAATCACTGGCAGTTTTGCCATTAACAGCAGCGGCTATGAAACTGGAAATGTTAGATAAAATGACAGCCTCATTGGGTAATACAACAAGAATGCCCGTATTGTTTTTAGGTCACGGAAGCCCTATGAACGCTATTGAGGAAAATGAGTTTGTCACCGGATTCAGAAATGTAGCAAAGAATATTCCCAAGCCAAATGCCATATTGTGCATTTCGGCACACTGGGAAACGAAAGGAACATTTGTTACAGCAATGCAAAACCCCCGAACCATTCACGATTTTGGCGGGTTTCCAAAAGAACTGTTTGCAGTGCAATATTCTGCCCCCGGAAGTCCTGAATTGGCAAAGGAAACCAAATCTCTTATCACCAAAACAGAGGTCGGGTTAGACGATAAATGGGGGCTTGACCACGGTGCTTGGAGTGTGATAAAACATCTTTATCCGAATGCGGATATTCCCGTTATTCAAATGAGTATAGATTATAGCCAAAATCCACAATATCATTACGAATTGGCTCAACAAATAAAATCCTTACGAGAAAAAGGTGTATTAATTATCGGAAGCGGGAATATGGTTCATAATCTCAGAATGGTGGAGTGGAGACGCTTGAATGAGACCTTTGGATTTGATTGGGCATTGGAAGCCAGCGAAAAAATGAAAAAATGTATTCTCGGAGAAGACCATCAGTCACTTATCAATTTCCGTTCACAAGGAAAAGCATTTGATTTAGCAATACCAACGCCTGAACACTATTTACCTTTGCTCTATTCATTAGCATTAAAAGAAGAAAACGAACAAATAAGTCTTTTCAACGACAAAGCCGTTGCGGGTTCACTGACAATGACTTCTGTAAAGATTGGATAAAAATTGGATTTCAAATTCACCATCTTATTAGACCTGATAGGCACATTTGCTTTTGCAATCAGTGGTATCAGATTGGCATCAGGCAAACAAATTGACTGGTTCGGTGCTTACATTATTGGTTTGGTAACAGCAATTGGTGGCGGAACATTAAGAGACGTATTACTTGATGTAAAACCCTTTTGGATGTTGGATGCCACCTATTTTCTGACCACCGGAGTAGCGCTCATTGCAATCTTGTTATTTAAGGACAAACTATTCAAATTGGGCAGCACCTTGTTTCTGTTTGACACCATCGGACTTGGTTTGTTTACGATAGTTGGTGTAACCAAAAGTATAGATGCAGGTCTTCCCTTTTGGGTTTGTATCGTAATGGGAACAATTACCGGTTCTGTTGGAGGAGTAATGAGAGATGTATTGTTGAACGAAGTACCTTTATTATTCCGCAAAGACATTTACGCACTTGCCTGTGTTTTCGGTGGAGTAGTGTACTTTTTTTGTGGCTATTTTAACTTACCGACAGGAGTCACAGAGACGATTGCAGCATTGACCGTAATAGTTTTTCGATTGCTGGCTGTTAAGTACCATATTCATTTACCAAAGTTGCAGCCATTTGATTGAAAGTAAGTTCAAAGACAAATAGTATTTTGAAAGTCAACGCATTTTGAAAGTCAACGCATTTTGAAAGCACAATTAAAAACTGCTACAACTGTTCAGGAAAAGAACATCACCTTTTCGACCGTTTGATACCCTTTTTTCCGGGACGACTCTCTCATTATCTGAGATGTGGGCAAAATGGTCGGGAGTTCATGAAGAGGTAGAAAAAGAAGTTTGATATGAAGCAATGGTGATGGCACAGTAAACTACGAAACCCATACCATAGTATGAGAGTTTTCTCTACGCTCTCGTATTACGGCTATGGGTTTTCTGGCGAAAGACGGATATTTATTTATCATGAATCCATTTTTTTGCAGTTTCGATATTGCCAAATTGTGCAATCGTAATACCCGGAATATCATGAATTTCTGTGATTTCTTCGGGTTCGGATGACGTTTTGAGGGAAAGGCGCGGCACAACGTCTGCCCAATACTGTAGTACTGTTCCCGCAACACGAGGCAGCCACTCTTTGGCAAGGTATTGTGTTGCTTTTGGGTCAATAACACGCATCGGAACAGAATAGGTCACGAGCTTATTTGTTTTGTATTCCAGTAGTACACTCTCAATAAATTCTGCGGATTCTTGCAAATCTTGCCCCGTTATATTCCCCTGCCACAACGCAAAAGCTGCGTATAATTCATACGAATAATAAATTGAGAGTGTTGGTGTCTTTTTGTACAGAAGCATAGCTGTTATGCGGCTAGCGTGAAGGTCGTACAGTAATTGATACCGAACAATATACGTCTTTCAAAAACTCTTTGCAAATACCTCTTTCGCAAATATTGACATATTTACAAAGGGGTCCACGCAAAACTTACGAATGGTATTGCTAAAGGTTGTGGAACAATAGCAAAGCCAAAATCCATCGAAAGAGCCGTGTTACAAAGTCGCAAGCCTACTAAAAGTGCACTGTTACTGGGACGAAGAAGATCCGCATTCCAAAGCTCACCGATAAAATGAACGTCGTGGCGGTCGGAAAGTCGTGAGTCCAAGCCTAAACCAAGACCAAAGGTACCTTGTGGGTAATTTGCATTAAAGGAAAAAAGATTCCCTCCGCGAATTGTGTATGTGTTGGGTTCATTGACTTTGTAAAAAATCTGCCCCGTGAGACTTGTTCGTGAGCCTTTGAATGTAGCACCGGCGTAGATATGCCCGACAATATTATTTTCATTAAGTAATGCCAGATTACCTCCGACACAAGTAAATATACGTGTTCCACTTTCGTCAATTGGCGTGGCAAAGGGAGTAATTTTCAAATTTACCAGTGTTGCTTGCTCGCTTGGCTGGATGCTTGGAATAAGACTCCGCCCACCTGTGATTGAAACATAGTCTGTAATACCCACTCCTGCATATCCCAAAAGTAATTGCCAAACGCCAAGAAATGCATTACCGGAAATAGGCTCTGCCGTTGGCATAATGTATAAACGGTGATTATGCCGATACGAAGCACTTCGGGGGATAATTTCGACAATCTCGGCAGCAAAAATTGTTAAAATTCCTAGAGCATTTTCAAGACGAATAGCCTCATCGGCAGTTTTATTTGTTGCTTTCTCTGTTGGTTGAAGTTCTTTGGCAACTTCTTCTTTGGTGAGTAGCTCAAGAATTTTTCCCGTTATCATATCACCATTAATGAGTCGAACACGATATTCGATGTCGCTGCCGGGTTGGATATCCTTCAAAATCGGTGAACTAATGCGTTCTTGGATAGGACGTTGGGGGGCAGTCAAGATAGGCGGCGAGGATTGAGCAAAAACAAGGGCAGGCAAGATAAAAAACATACACTCAAGCACAACAATACGCAAAAGTACGGAATGCACCGCTAAAGACGACGTACCGGTGAGATTGTGAGTCATGAATAAGTCTCAAACAACGTGAAACAAAGGAGTTGCCACTAAGATACAAAGATTTTGGTAATCATCTTGCAGAAAAGGTCGGCATTCTCCAAGGCAATAATCATGTTGAATCATTGATGAAGAGAAAGTTCATTCATGATAAAAATTCAGGTTGTCTATTCTGATATCTCACTTTTTGAGAAAATGTTTGTGTTTTGGGGAAAAAATATATGGTAAGGAAAATACGAAAAGAACAGATTACACGGAAGATTTCAATATACTCATGGTCAAAAGTGCCTGCATTTGAAAACCAGCATCTGCTAATTTTTCACGTCCACCTTGTTCGCGGTCAATAACGCAGAGTACAGAATGGACATACGCACCGATATTCTTCAAGTCTGTTGCGCTGACAATAACCTGTCCTCCGCTTGTAATCACATCTTCCACAACCAGAACTACTTTCCCATAAACTTGTGCGCCTTCAGCAAATTTGCGTGTTCCGTACTCTTTTGCTTTTTTGCGTACGAAGGCTGCCGGCAAGCCGGTTTCTAATGAAAGTGCTGTAACAATTGGTATGCCGCCCATTTCTAAACCAGCCAGAACTTCAATTTCTTTAGGAACAAGCGGGGCAAGGTGTTTGGCGATAGTACGTAAAAGTTCCGGTTTACTTTCAAAAAGATACTTATCAAAATACTCGTTGCTTGTAGCACCGGAGCGGAGCGTAAATGTACCTGTCAGGTGTGATACCTGCATAATTTCGCGGGCAAGTGCCTCTATGGTCATAGCAGAAAGAAAAAACAAATGATAAGAAAGGAGTCTCTTGAATGTGGGTCGCCGAATAAGAAGGTGAAATTCGAGATGACAATTCAAAGATTGAAGTTCATAAAGTTTGTATGAAATTATCGTGAAATCCCCGTATAGACAAGTTGAGCATGAAACTAAAGCTTTTTGTGATAAAAACTTTCAACGCCCAGATGCGTATTGTCATGTTAATGTTGAATTTGAAATGCTCTTGTGTACGTCATACTCGGTGATTTGAGCTGGAGCGTATAATTCTGCGTTGTGTATGACGACCCTTCAATGCGTAAGGTGATGCTGTGATTACCGGGTTCATACTCACTTTCGGTGAGAACGCTGACTTCTCGACCATTATTGTCATATATCGCAATCCGAACTTTTTCTTTGCGTTTTACGCCAAAACGCACGGTTGCTTGACTCGTAACAGGATTAGGGAAGACGGTCAGTGTTGCATATTCATCTCCATCATTTTTGACAATAGCAGCACCGACGAGATTTTTCGTATCATATCTGTGCAAAACTCCCTCTAATCTGTCCAGCAAATATAAGTGATTTCGTTTAGAATCCAGATGAATAATCGGAGAAATTGGTTCACTACTGCTATACAAGACTCTTGTTGCTTTAACAACAAGTGTTTGCGGGTCGTGTTCTTGTGCAATGAATGTCGAGCCAGACTGTGTTATTGAGTAGAGAATTGTTTCTTTAGCATTATAACCCAAAAACCTCGCTGCCGAAGGAATGACCTGAACAATTTTATTTGTGCCACAGTCAATTCCCACTGCTCCTACATAAACACGCTTAGAGACGGCATCATACGCAAGCAAATTTTCTGCCCATAATCCCATCACCGAAGACCAATGCGAAGCTAGATTGAGAGAGTCGATAAGGACGGAGGTGTTGAGGTTATAGATATTCAGCCGTTTTTGAGTTGTGCGCAAAACATAGAGTTTATTGGCTTCCGGTGCTAAGACCATTTGTATTTTTCCAATACCGTTTTCTGTCTGGTTTGGAGAATATCCCCAGATTTTGAGAGTTTTTTCTGTTGCGCTTGTCGCAAGGTCAAGTACAGCAATACTTCTATGCTCCGGCAACGCGACGTACATTTTTTGACGAATTTTGTCGTAGCACATTGTTGAAAGAGCATCGCCGCGCTGTTCTTTGAAGCCAAAAATAGGTGATTTGCCAACAACTCCGTTAGTGTAGGTGGAAAGGATATACACAGCGTTTTCCTGGTGTGAAAGAGCAAATATACGCCCCCGTGCGGAATCTGCTGCAAAAGTCGTCGTCCATGTTCCGGTCGGCAAATCATTTAATTCCTGTCCGACAAAGGTGTACATGAGTAAACGCTGGCTTTTGCCTAGGTGGTTTGCTAAGTATATTGTTTGCCCATCAGCAGAAAGAGCTATGTCGTCAAAATGTAATGCTAAATCTGTGTTGATATTTGCTCGTAAAGAATCCATATTGTACCACGAGACTGATGCTTGCTGCTCACAAACGACTGCTACACGTTTTGCTACTTCATCCAGTGCCATTGCTACGGGTTTTAAGCCTAACCGAATTGAATCCCGCGACTCATCAATAAATCCCAGCGAAAGTAATTTTCCGAAATACCCACGCTCACCATGTCCGGCGTATGCAGATTCGCTTAATGCAAAATATCGTTCTGTTGCCGGTGAGTATGCGAAATGGCTATAGATGCCGTTTAATGGAACCGTGCGTACCGGTGCATTGCTTCCAAGCTGAAGAATACGAACTTGTGAGGGCATAGCAAGTAAAAAACGATTCCAATTTGTATCAATAAATGCCTTTATAACAGGCATTGTTGAAGGAAACGTTAGATTTTTGAGAGGAGAGTATGGTGGTGTCAGAGTGTGGATAGCAAAGCGTCCTTGACCATTGAACGGCTCCTTAGCAACAACATATAAGCGGTCGTGTAAAGAATCTAGTGCTACCGCACCAATAATAAATGAATATTGCAGAGTGTCTTGTTGTCGAAGTGTTGTTCCGTCAAGCATTCGTAATACCTGACCATCAGCCACAAACAGCCGATTTTGCCTGAGATGAAGAGCTATATCCGTAATTGAATGCCTGTATGTGCAAGTCGTAACAACTTGATTTTGTGACGGACTAACAGCATAAATGGTTTTGATGGAATCATTATTTGTTTCCAGCGGGAAAAAATATACAAGATTTTGTAATGGATTAACCAGCACATTTATCTTGTTGCCGCTTGGAGCAATGGGAGCATTCAGAATACCAATTTGCTGGGCGCTATCAGTATGTAAAATAGGAAGAACAGAGGAAAATGATGATGCGCAGTATGCGCGGCGATGCTGTTCATCAATGGCAATTGAACAGGGCGACAAGGTAGAAGCAAATCGATAGCCAAGTTTTTGTCCTATTTTTACCGCTTCAATGAGCCTATAGGTTTGGTTTTGTGCAAATACAGGCTGTTCTATTGCTGAAATGCAGCAAAGAATAGTCATACAAAGGAACGAACACAAACGAGAGGAGGCGCACAGAGTCATAATGCTCGAAACCAAAATTCAGAAAAACACACCAATACCTTTTGTAATAGTCAATTGTAATATCATCAACCTAAGAACGCACAAGCGTCGTACAGTGTTCCGATGGCTCGCTGAAAGACGAATAGTCGTGATGGTTGAGTCAGTAAGATTGTATCGGAGCTTGCGTCCGACTCATTTATGAGTTTGGCGACGCTGTATTTTCTTTGTCGGCATGCTAACGATGACAATCATCTTTGACTTAGGTTTGCTGTGTATAGTTTGATGAAAATAGAGAATTTACCCCAACTGAACAAACACGATTTGTGAAGAATACCGATGTTTTGTGAAAAGCCTGTAATGAAAACAACGCTAGGAAAGAAAGAACGTTGGTTTTCTGCCAAAGCCTGTGTAGTTTTGCGGCGTGAGTATCGGTCGCTTCACAAGCGATAACGCCGTAGTAGTACGCATTTTTTACGTTATTTTCATCAAGGAGAAACAATTATGGGCGCGATGATGCAAGCCTTTTACTGGGATTGTCCGGCATTGGAAAAAAAAGAATTTGCATGGTGGAATGTTATCAACAAAGCTATTCCCGGTTTACGAAAATTGGGTTTTACCGCTCTTTGGTTGCCTCCGGTCAGTAAAGCCGGAAATGTTGGGGGGCAGTCTATGGGGTATGATCCCTATGATTACTACGATTTGGGAGAATTTGATCAAAAAGGCGGTATTCCTACTTGGTTTGGGTACAAAAAAGATCTTCTTGCTCTTATCCAAACTGCACACGACAATGATATGCAGGTGTATGCTGATTTAGTGTTAAATCATAATAATGGTGCAGATGAACAAGAAATAAATCCTCTTACCGGCGAAAAAAACTGGACATTGTATAATCCTAAAAGCGGTAAGTTCCCTCGCAATTGGGAATCGTTTCATCCTTCGAGTTATCGCACACATGACGAGGATCCTTTTGGCGGAATGCCGGATTTATGTCATTATAACCCGTATGTGTACGGCGAAATTCTGAAGTTTTGTCGCTTCCTCGTTGAAGATATTGGTTTTGACGGTTTTCGCTATGATTTCGTTAAAGGTTTTGGGGTATGGCTTATTGATGCTATTCAAGGTATGCGTTACACCAAGGATGACAAACCGTTCCAGCCCTTTGGCGTTGGTGAGTGTTGGGATAGTAAAAATGTTATTGATGATTGGCTTAATCGTGTGAATGCTACATCTGACAATCCCGTCCGCGCTTTTGATTTTCCACTCCGCGGACGATTGAAAGATATGTGCGATACGCCGGGGTGGTCATTGCGGAATCTTCCGCATCCGGGGACTTTATTAACAAGTCGTCCTGCTGACGCGGTGACATTTGTTGAGAATCATGATATTGTGCGCGAGTATCCTATCGTCCATGATAAACTCATGGCATATTCTTTTATCTTAACCCATGAGGGCTATCCGTGTGTATTTTGGCAAGACTATTTTACATGGAATCTCGCCAAAGAAGGTACTCCCAATGGCATTGCTGCTTTGGTAGAGGCACACCATCACCACGCAGGTGGTATGAGTTCTGTCATTTATCTCGATAATACACTTTATATCATGCAGCGAAGTGGTTGGGGGGAACAGAAGGGGTTACTCTTTGTTCTGAATAGTAAGCCTCAAAGTGACGGATGGAATGGCGCTCGTGTTCAAACACGTTGGCGAAACACTACCTTCAAAGCAGTTGCATGGACGGAAAATCCTGACGGTGAACCCAAAGTACAAACAACTGACGGCAGCGGACGTGGCGAATTTTGGGCACCGCCGCGTGGCTATGCGGTCTATATTCCACAAGAACAAGAATAATCATCAATAACGCTAATGAATCAGTGGTTCATCATGGTTCCCTGTACACAACAAAATTTTTTCAACCGTAAAGATTGAGCATTGCGCTTGTCCTTTTATGACCGCCTGACTCAATGGCAGATGTGGAAGCTTTGTCGTGTACTGATTGTCGTGTACTAAACATCATTTTTATTATTATCATCACACATAATGGTTGCATTTATTACCGGAGCAACGGGCTTCGTGGGAAGTTTTGTTGCAGAAGAATTTTTACGGCGCGGTTATACTGTGCGTTGTCTTACCCGCGCTACCAGTAGTTTACAATGGCTTGAAGGCTTGCCGATTGAACGGGCTGTTGGTTCTCTTAATGATAAATCCTCATTAGAAAAAGCCGTTGAAGGCGTTGATGTGATTGTTCATGTCGCGGGATTGACAGCCGCACGCAATCGTGAGGAATTTTTTCAAGGGAATCATATCGGTACGAAAAATCTTTTGGAAGCAGCCCGTAATACAGCACCAAATCTCAAGCGTTTCTTGCATCTGAGTAGTTTGACTGTTTGTGGTCCGGCGCAATCTTTAGAACGTCCTACCTTAGAATCTGACCCTTGTAAACCACTGACGGCTTACGGCGAAAGCAAAAAAGCGGCTGAAGATGAAGTGAACGCGATGCGTGGGGTTCTGCCGGTTACCATTATCCGCGCTCCGGCAATTTATGGTCAGCGCGATACCGCTATTTTCGATTATTTTAAAGCTGTCAGTCAAGGAATTGCAGCGCTCATCGGTTTCGATGATAAACGTCTGAGTTTGATTCATGTTGAAGATTTAGTGCGTGGAATGGCTGATGCGGCAGAATCACCTCAAACTATTGGTGAAACGTATTTTCTCGCTGATGATCCTTTTTATTCATGGGTAGAAATTACTGATGTTACCAAAACCGCATTACAGAAGAAAAATGTTTTGACTTTGCGCTTGCCCCACGGTATTGTGATGGGTGTAGCCGGTATTTCAGAATTTTTCGGCAAATTTTCTTCTAAACCGCCTGTCTTCAACTATGAAAAAGGTATTGACTTTGTGCAAAAATACTGGATTGGTTCAGTTGAAAAAGCAAAACGCGATTTTGGTTACCAGTCAAAACTTGGCATTGAACTTGGCATTCCGAAAACAATAACGTGGTACAAGGAGAACAAGTGGCTGTAAATAAGGAAGATTTCAAAACAGTATTTGACCGCAGGCGTGTTCTCAGTGATGCGCGGCGCTCGACATTTGCTCGCCAGGCACCGAATCATTTTTGGGGCATTGTGGGGGCAATTTTTATTATCGCAGCATGTCTTGCTGTTTTTGCATTTCTTTTGGCAACACGTTCAGCTTTTGGTCGTAGTGGCGAAGAGGAGGTGCAGGGTATCAGTGCCGAAGTCGCTCTTCACCGAAATGAATATGGTATTGTCCATATCACGGCGACAAGTGATACCGATGCGTATTTTGGTCTTGGCTATGCTCACGCACAAGACCGTTTGTGGCAGATGGACTTTCTACGCCGCGTTGGGCGTGGTCGCTTATCAGAGATATTCGGACGTAAAGTCTTAGAACAGGATATTTTTTTACGGGCAATGCGATTTGATTCCATCGCAACCGCTCTTGCACGTCATATTGCACCCGAATCTCGCGCCGTTTTGCAAGCATATACAAATGGCGTCAATGCTTATTTGGAAACACATCAAGGAAAAATTGCCGCTGAATTTGACGCTTTGGAATACGAGCCCGAGCCTTGGCGAGTTGAAGACTGCCTGCTTCTTCTGCGATTATGGGCGTGGGAACTCAACAGTGGCTTCACAGCAGACCTTGTTATAAGCGCTATTGCCGATACGCTTGGTCGAGAACGAGCACTTCAACTCCTTCCTCCAATCGAACAAGACCCTTATGATGCCCCTTGTATTTTGGATTCTTTATTACCGAAACGTTCTCAACGTATTGGGGTAATACTTCCTACTGTAACCGATTCTGTATCATATGATTTGCCCCAAAGAGATTCATCACGGAATCAGTCAATACAACAAAGTACGACGACATCATTATTACATCTCATACAAAGCACTCGTAATTTCGCCTCCATGTATGGATCTTCACTGGGTAGTAATGCGTGGGCTGTGCGTTCGTCCTCATTTTTTCATCCTGAGCTTGATAGCATTGCGAACAGTGCTTCGTTGAAATATCGGCATGGTTCTATTCTTGCGGCGGATGCTCATTTGGCGCTTACCTTGCCGGCACGGTGGTATGAAGCACACCTTTCTTCGCCGACGCTCAATATTCTCGGACATACGCTTCCGGGCTTGCCTTTTGTTATAGTCGGGCGCAATGACCGCATTGCGTGGAGTTTAGTCAATGCGATGGTAGATGATACCGATTTTTTTGCAGAGCGCTTAGATTCAACGGATATGCGCCGATATTTTGTGTACCATCAAGACGGAAGTCTGCGCAATCAGAAGTTCCGTTTTGTCACCGATACAATTAAGGTCAAAGATTCCAGCGACGCTGTTGTGGATTTGCGCTTTGCAGAACGTTCTTGTGTTATTTCCGACCTCCCGACAGGATTAAAACAAAACTATCCCGGATTGCAAAATGCAATTGCTTGGCAAAGCCGTGTCTATAGCTCCTCAATGCTTCATACTCTGATGGATAGTGTAAATGTCGCTTCGCAAAGCGCATTCCGACAAACTTTGCAACAACGCTGTTTGACATTCCGTTGGACAGGGCAAGAAATGTCTGACGAATCGCTTGCTCTTATACGTTTGGCAAAAGCACGTTCATTTGATGATGTACAGGCAGGTATGGGAACTTTTAGTGTTCCGGCAGTAAATTGTGTAATTGCATCCAGAGAAGGTCATGTTGGTGTTATACCACTTGGTATTGTACCCTTGCGCAATACCGGTAGTCAAGCACATCCAAATTTTATTCGTCCAGGCTGGGAACGTAGTGAAGATTGGCGAGGTTTTGTACGGCTTTCTGTACTCGGTACACTCTTCAATCCGCCCAGTGGTCGGGTTATCGCTGCAAATAATCCGATTTCTCGCACACCGATAATAAATGGTGAAACGATTCATCTTTCATATCTTTGGGATTTACCTTCGCGGGCGGTGCGTATCGGCGAGTATCTATCAGACTTTGAGCATTTTTCTCTGACAGGTATGCAAGCCGTACAAACCGATGTCGTTTCTCCTTATGCTCGGCGTATCCTTCCTGTCATTCTTCAAGCATTTGAAACGACGACTCATGCTCAGGTAAGTTCTGTTAATCAAGCAGAAAAGCCAACTAAACTTAGTTTTTCCGAGCGGAAAGCACTACGATTACTGGCAAATTGGGAGGGGGCATTAGAAAGTACCTCTGCGGCTGCTTCGATATATACAGCTTTTCTCGAGCGTTACATTTATAACACGCTTGCGGATGACCTCGGTGAGGCGATATATGCGCAATACTCTCTTAATACTCGGTTACCGCTCCGCTCCATACTTTTTTTAACAGAGCGCTATAATGCTGATGATTCCTTGAGTGCAGTGTGGTTTGATAGGCGCTCAACACCAAAGGTTGAAACTCGTAATGATATTATTCGTCAAAGTTTTATTGAAGCGGTCAACGTAGTACGGAAAGCAATGAATGTTGCCTCTGATAATCTTTCCGGTCAAGCAGAGGCTGATGTTGACTCGGTGGAAGGCTGGAATTATGGACGTTTACATCGTTTAGCATTGCGTCATATTCTTGCCAATGGTACAGAATGGACACGGTTGCCAATGCGTGGTGTTGTCAATATGCCGCCAATTCCATACGGTGGCGATGCGACGACAATTGCCGCAGGTGAATGGTCGTTGAATGCACCATTCCGCGTAATGGCGGGCGCATCAATGCGGCTGGTGTGTGATATGAGTGATACACTGGCATATATGATTTTGCCAAGCGGTAATACAGGCGAAATCATGACGCGCAATTACAGTGACCAGCACCAACTCTGGCGTAATGGAGGTTTGTTGCCGGTACCGGTAGCTCGTGAACCCCATGCTTCGTATAGCAAGATATTGCGACTTGTTCCGAAAAAGTAGTATTCTTGGATTTGATGAAAAAACCTTGTATCTTATGCGTTTAGCAAGCGTATATGGTATCGTCATTCAGTTAGTATCATCATTCAGTGAAATAACAGTTCCTGCTCATTAAGCCCTCTTTTGGTCTCCGTTATCTAACATTCGTTGAAATAGTCGCTGTCGCACTTCTTTTTCTTCAGTACTGCATTGTCAATCATGTCAGAACATCATCATCATAAAACCTTTCTCGGTGAGCGCACACGGCGCTGGGTGAGGCGTATCTTGGCTTTGCTGTTTCTGTTTGTATTGACCTTGACCATGGTCATACTTCTTGTTGTTAATGTTCCAAGTTTACGCCAATGGGTGGTAAAAATTGCCTCCGAGCGCATTAACACTGCATTAGAAGCAAAATTAACCTTTGATGATTTTCGTGGCTCACTGCTTTCCGACCTCACATTAACGAATGTACGTCTTGTTTCTGCCGGCGATACGCTCTTGGCTGCGCGTGAATTAACCTTAGTGTATGAATTGCAAATGGTGATTGTGCGGAGAATCGCTTTGAACAGAATCTATCTTTCAGAACCGCGTATAGCTTTACTTCGGAGCGCTGACAGCTCATGGAATTTTGCTCATATTCTGAAAGTGCCATCCCCCAATACCCAGCCCAAACCCTTCAAATGGACAATTGCAGTGCGGGATTTAATCATAGAAAACGGCTCATTGGCTGTCATTGATTCTCTTCAGTCAGCAGGAGATGTATTCCGATTAGCCTCTCAAAACCGCTTGAATACTGCACGGATGAATATCACCGATATGAATATTGGGCTTTCAGCAAATATTAATCTGAAAAAGCAGGAATATACCGTTTCGCTACGCAACTGTTCACTGCGCGAGGAATCATCAGGACTTGCTGTGGAGAATCTCGCTTTTTTCGCCTATGCCGATACGAATCGGATAGAGTTAAATAATGTTCTTGTGAAAACACCTGCTTCCAGAGTAAGAGCGAGAATTGTTACCGATCATCTCAATCTTTTTCAAGCTCGTTCTGCGAGTGCAATGCAACTTGATAGCCTCGAAACAACCTTGGGCAAGGCGCATCTGGAATTAGCTTTGCATGCAGATTCTTTAAGTGCGTATGAGTTACAGCGCATAACACCGATAGCAGACGCCTTGGGCGATAAACTTGCTCTGCGATTGGATGCTTATGGAACTCCTACAACGCTTGTTGTGAAGCGGCTCGATATTCGGGGAGTGGATAATGGCGAAAAAATTGCTCCGACGCTTCTTTCTTTGGAAGCAGCAATAACAGAGCCGTTGAAAACAGATGCTCTTCGTTATTCAGTACGGCTCAATCCAATGCGATTAAGTGCTGCCGACGTCCGTCGATATTTACCGCGCCTTGTTCTACCGGATTTGAGCGGCTTAGGAGTAGTTACGTTGGATAAAGGAACACTGGAAGGAACAGTGAATAATCTTGCCGGAAATCTTCGATTAGGCAGTAATGCTGGTGGTTTGGAAGCTGCATACAAGTTCGATTGGAGCGATACTTTGCAGTATGATGCTGCAATCACAACCAATTCTCTCAATCTGGCTGCTATTACACACGATAAAGGATTGGAAAGCAATCTGACGATGAAAGCCTTGATTCAAGGACAAGGAACAACGTTGCAGGCACTCCGAGCGACCGCAAAAGTGGATGCTGTAACTTCAAAAATTGCAGGGCGAAGTTTTGATGCACTTTCTCTTGACCTTCGCGCTTCTGATGGTGGCTTACTGACAATCAATTCACTCAGGATTCATTGGAACAAAGCAGCAGAATTTCTTGCGGAAGATAATGCCGGAGAAACAAGTATTGATGAGATACATCACTCATCTGCACTTCCTTCGGCAGATATTTGGGCAAGCGGCTGGCTTAATTTTCAAAATCCTTCTTTACCATCGTATAAATTCGATGCCCGTGCCGTACACATGGATTTAAGCCGATTGTTATTAATGCCCGATGCCGCAACCGATGCGTCCTTTACGCTGAATATTGTCGGAAGCGGTTTTTCGGCAGATAGTCTCAGAGGTTCGTTAAATCTTGTTGCACAGGAATTTAATACTCCTAAAAAAGCCTTTGAACCTTTTGCTATACGAACACGCTTAGATCATCTTCCCAAGCCTGATAATCCTCTTTATCGTGAATTCCATCTACATTCTGAACTTGCCGAAGCACATGTGAAGGGGACTTTTACTATGAATGATTTTATTGTCTCGTTCGCTAATACTGTCGATAACTCTATTTTTTTGGTGCGGCGTAAATATCATCTTATTCGAGATTCCATTCTGGCTTCTACGTATGAAGGATTATATCGTCCGCGTCCCGAGCGCCTCAAACCCTTGAATGTCGATTTCGTTCTCAAACCCCGTGACATCACGATTTCACGCCTCTTTAGTGGCTTTGCTAAAGTGCAGTGTATTGGTGATATTTATGGCTCAATACGTGGCACAACGCATGATTATACGTTTCGTTTTGATTCATCGAACGTACAGGAGTTTTTCTATACCGATGGATTTACGCAGGTGAATTTTGCTGATACACAATTGCAAGGTTCATTTAGGAGTCTTGCCGAAGGCGATTCACTGAATGTAGTCGAGGCGGCAGCGAAGATTGAGAGTGATTCGGTCTTCCGATTTAACGATTTTGTTTTTCGTTCCTCGAAGGCGAGCGGAAGCTATAAAGATGATATATTTGCTTTTGATGTACGGTCGGTGTATGGCGATAGTTTACTTGCATTCTACACTAAAGCGCGGCTTTCAATGGCAAGAAAAAATGCTCCATTCGAGTTGGATACCGCTTGGATACTCTATCGCAAAGATATGGAATGGTCGAGCAGTGGTAAAATCACAACAGAATTGAATAAAGAAGGTCTTTTGGTGGAAAGTTTGAGCATGCGCCGACCTAAGGCAGAAACGGTGTATTTGTCTGGGTTACTGTGGTTTGACCATTACTCGAATGCTTTGCTGACCATAGAATCTATGCCACTTCAGGACATCAACCGTCTTTTTCCGCAAGAAAACCGTATTCCGACATTAGACCCGCTTCGCGGTATGCTAGAACGTTTGGAATGCCGTTTATCGGGCGCGCCGGAAAACCCTGAAATAGCACTTTTGCTGAATGCGTCAAATGTCTTTTACAATAGTACCTATCTTGGCAAATGCTCTATTGACGCAACACATCAGGATTCGACGATTCGGGGTACGGCAGATATTCAAAATCCACTTTTGCAAAATGATACGCTACACACACTCAAGGTGCGTGCAAAATCATTTCCACTCAATCTGGCATTTACTGATGCTGAAGAGCGCTTGGTAACGGGAAAGCCGATTGAAATTTTGTTTGATGCCGAGCAATTGCCGTTGGGGGCTGTGGATGTGTTTGTACCGGGTATCACCAATTTACAAGGCTATGCCGATGCCCATTTTTCCATCACCGGAACAACCCCTGACAATATCATGTATCGCGGAAATGCCGTGATTCCCCGTGCGTCGTTTATTTTCGAGGCAACGAATCTCAAGTATTACGCCGAAGGTAAAGCACGCTTGCTCAATCGTACGGTAACGGTTGAAAATGCAACAATTGCCAATGACCCGCTTGATTACGAGCGTGGTCGTGCTTTTGCCAATGGAACAATCACGGTAAATGGCTTTAATATCACCGGTTTTGACATCACGGCAAAAGTACCACAGCAAGGGTTATTCGTGCTTGGTAATGCTTCGCGTATTCCGAATCCGCAGCTGTTTGGCGATGTTATTATGTCCACCGGAACGGCACCCTTGCACTTTTACGGAACGCTGGAAGAGCCGTATTTACGCGGTGATGTGAACATTTTGGCAGCAAAGATTAACTTCCCGGAAATTAAAAGTATCAAAACCGAAAACAAACTTTTTTGTTTTGAGACTATCACGCGAGACCGCACCGGACGGGCTATTAGTGCGCGGGATTGCAATCAGCAGGATTATACTCAGGTTATACAACAACTTGATTCCCTCAAAAAGACGGAAAACACGGCATCTGAACAACTTTCTACGCAAGAACTCGCGCAACGAAGCGCTGAAGAGGCAATTGCCGCACAGCAGGAAAATGCGTTTACGCACCCACCCGATTCCAATGCCAGCACTTTTCGCATGATGTCGGCAGCAATGCTTTTGAAGAATAGTGCGGACAACAGTCCGAACAGCAATTCTCGTGATAATCCTTCTCCAAATTCTCAAACCGAGAGTTCGGCACTTATGCCCAAAACTGACAAAGAGAAAGCTGAAGAGCGCTCCAGACTTGGCTTTGCTCATAAAATTGACTACGCACTCAATGTAAATTTACGGGGGAATTTCTCGGTAACAATGGATTGGGGACCCTTTGAACAATTGGTGGCAAATTTGGCACAAGAAAATCCCGAACAGCCGCTTCGGTATATCAAAACACCCGACAGACCTGATGAACACAGGCTTTTTGGCGACTTAATTTTGCGCGACGGTTCGACGTATAAGTATTACCGCATTTTTACCGCGTCAGGAAAACTTGCCTTTAACACTGGCACAATGAGCAATCCTCGTTTGAATCTCAACGCCATGTTGCGTGGACAACGCTCTATACCTGACCGCAGTGGCACGAGCGAGTATTTTGTCAATCTTGGTATTACGGGAACAAAAAAAGCCCCTGTCGTGAAAATGGGATATTTACTGGACAATGTGCCGGGCGTAGGCGATTCTACAAAGATTCAAAACGATGCTATTATGCTCTTGCTCTTCGGGCGGACACAGGACGAATTGTCGTTTGGCAATACCTTGGGCAGCGTTACCCAAAACACCTCGTCATCACTTGCTTCGCGCTTGCTGACGGATTTGTTGCAAGGAACCGGTGTAGTCCGCAGTGCTGATATTTCCTTTGGTGGCGGGCGCTCCGGTTTGCCATTGGATTTATCGCAAGCACGGGTACAGGTTACGGGCGAAATCAGTAATTTGGGGGTTTTATGGCAGTTAGCGAATGATTTCGGCTCTAATAATTCTAACACGAGTTTTTCGATAGATATTCCCTTCCGCTCGTTCCTTGACCAAGAACTGTTTCGTAATATCGTGCTTCAAATCACACGCTCGGCAGCAGTGTCTAATTCCAGCGTTTTTCTGCGTCAGCAACGCGAATGGGAAGTGAAAATCGGCTCGCGGAATTCGTGGTAATACTACGAGTAAATTTGTTTTTACGGTAGTCGGTTTTGTTGTAGCTTGTAACTGAAGTGCTTCTGTTTACAGATTTCCTGACCAAATTCAATTGATGATATGTTTCTCCAATATCAATTCTTTCTTGTATGCCTCCTGCTTTGTTTTCTTGAAGCAACGAGTGTCCTTATGGCTCAAAACCCCCAACACCAGCAAAGGTTTCTCCGCTTTTTGGGACAACGTTCCGTTACGACAGGAACGATACTCCCGAATATTGAACCATTTCGTGCGGGTGTGCCGACCACTGCAAGTTTAGTTTTTGCAATTATCGACCGCAATGGTCAGATTTTGCGGGATGATAGTACAATTGTGTATTTGAGCCTCGTTGGGCAGAATAATTCCAATTCATGGACGAATCCCTCAGAATATTTTGTTTTGTCGGATAGTTGTGTAACACAACTGGATATTTTTTTGGGATGGCGAACATCTTGCAAGCAAAGCCCTATCCCTTTGCGAATACGGGGCGGAATAGCAGAATTCGTAGGTCTGCGACTTTCAGGTAAAGTAAGGAATAATGCAATTTTCCTGTGCACTTCAGCCACTGCACAGGCTACAGCTATAACTGTATCACTTATTGGCGGAAAGGCAAGTTGGTTATCTCCTGAACTTTCAAAAACTGGTGCACTTTCTGTGCCAGGAAGATACTACGATGATTTATTTCCAATAATGGGTACTACGGCAAGTTTATGGGGAACTACTTCAACGATAGAAGTCGGTAAGCCTATTATCTTGGGTCAGAACTCAAATGATCATCAATATCTTACATTGAAAGCTATAGATCGTTGGCACAATACTGCAACCGTCTCAACAACAGTAACAATAGTAGTGGGTGGAGGTACGCCACCTACTAACCAATTATTTACACCTTTGCTGGGAAACCAAGAAAATACTGACCCTGTTACGGGACGTGTTGAATTCAGGAATTTTCAAATACTCGGTTCTACATCAAATGGTATTGTGCTGTTCTTTACCGTAAATGACTACTTCGGACCATTCATTTTTGACATACCCCGTACAGGTACAGGTCTATCAGATTTAAATGGGTATACCGAGAAAAAGCAGACTGCAAGAATACAATCTTCTCCGTTAATTCCGTCAGTCTGGGATATTAACCTTGTACCCGGACCCGCCGCTACCATTGCCCCTGTCATCATGGCAGATATTTATTCAACGCCTTTACCACCTGGCTCATACTTCACACACTTCATAGACAGAATTCCCTCGCGATTTACCGTTGGACAATCCAATGCCCATGACCCACGCACATGGTTCTTTCTTCAAGCGGTGGATCAGTTCGGTAACCGCGTAGATAGAGGACCGAATGCCTATAATGGTGGGTTGGCAACCATCCGCCTTGCAGCACCGGAAGAAGGTTTACCACGCAGCACAACTTCGACCTTTCAGTTTTCACCGAGTAACGACCCGTATACGAAAGCGAATTCTCAGCGCTACGCAGCGACAGGAACGAGTGCCGTTGCTGTTAATGGACTTTTTACCTTTAACAATTTCATGCCGCTTGGTCCGCCAAGCCGCTCCACAACAGATACCGTTGTCCTAACCTTTGAAGCACAAGGATTATCAGGAGCTACAGAGCAGAGGTTTTCTCTTCCGTTGTGGAACCTTCTTTTTCGCCCTCTACCACCTATCACAACGGCAACAACAACCTTTGTCCAGCCCACATCTGTAGCACATATACGGCAGAAAAATTCTATCACAATTTTCCCGAATCCCGCATCAGAGTTGCTGTATATTAACTTTGCACCGGAAAGTTCGTCTATCTTGTATTTGCGAGTGGAAGACTTGCTGGGCAGAACAGTATTAGAGCGAGAAGAGTATGGGAAGCAGGGAATATCAACGCTAGATATTCATTCATTGCAACAAGGTGCATATATACTGCATCTTCGGAGTGGGATATTATACAGCACAGCACGATTTTTAGTTGTACGATAGGTTAGCTCACCCAACCAGCCGCGCCACATCTACCGACACCTCCGGCTCTGCCGTTGCAGCACCGAGCATCACACCTTTGATTGGCGTAACATCGCCGTAATCACGCCCCCAGCCGACGGTGAGATGCTGCTGGCGTACAAGATGATTGTTGGTTGGGTCAAACTCTACCCAGCCCAAATGCGGCTCAAATACTGCTATCCACGCATGAGAGGCATCTGCGCCGACAAGCCGCTCTTTGCCTTCGGGTGGAAGCGTTTCGATATATCCGCTGACATACCGTGCCGCTAATCCCAAAGAACGCAAGCAGCCAAGAGCCAAATGAGCAAAGTCCTGACACACGCCTTTACGCTCCCGTAAGACTGTGGCTATCGGGGTGCTAATCGTTGTGAAACCGGGAACATATTGGAAATCCGTGTAAATGCGCCGCACAAAGTCTCGCACGGCTTCCAAAAGCGGGCGGTGTGGAGCAAAGGAAAGTGCCGCATAATCACGTAATTCTGCCGAAATACCTGCAAATGCCGATGGAAAAGTGTACTGAGCAGCATCCAGCACAGTGCTATACAATCGCGTTTCCGTTAATCCGGTATAAGGAAAACGTACAAGGTCTGCGACCCGTTCCCAAGGTTCACTGGCAGACAAAAAATCGTCGGTTGCCGGAGCAAAAGAATGTTTTTCCAAGACGCTGGTCGCGCTAATAGTCAAGGTTTCATGCGGTTTTTGAAGAGCAAAGTAGAGGACTTCATTTCCGAAAAAATCCGTATGCGTTCGGTCGTCGTCAGGGCGTGGTGTGATTTGAAGCGAACTGGTGATACACCGCTGCTCTAATAGCGGCGTAGAATAGGTACGCGGTTTGAGTAATGCCGTGTTCTGGCAGATATTGACCGTCCCTTGATACTCATATTCGGTCGTGTGTAAAACGCGGTACCGCTGCGCATCACCGGTCAATGGTGTTTCTGCTGAAGGAGTCGCGAGTTTTACCTGCGAAAATGCTTCCTCCGATGATTCCTTCTCTGGTGATTCCTTCGTAAGAGACGCTTTGTCGAACGATGGTATGAGCGGAGATTTTTCTGCCAGTGATACGTCGTAATCATTCATAATAAGTAACCGTGCGGGGTGTATCAAACCTGTGATTTCAGAGTAATTTTGAGGTGTTTTATGCAGAGACGGACGGTGAAAGATGATGTTGTATTTCTGCGTGATTAAAAAATTCTTGTGTGATTGCAACCGATACTTCCGACACCAGCGCAGTAATGCCGGAGAGTAGGGACTCTAATTCGGTGCGGAGCGATTCATCAAGCGTTTCCGCTAGGCGCTGTGCATCGGCTAAACGCAGTGAAGTAAGGGCTTCTAAGACCAATCGTTCTTGCTGGGAGAGTCTGGATAATCCGTGACTATGGCGTTTATGCGGTAAATCTTCCACACGCTGTTGTAATCGCTCTACTTGGTAAACAAGCGAGCGAGGATTGGTGCGGTCTATGAGCAAAAGATCTATAACTGTTGCGATATGGAGTTGCGATCGATACCGCGACCGATACGTCATTAAACACTCGTTAATTTCCAGAACTTGTGCCAATAAAAGTTGCTCAACAGCCGATTCTTGCTTGTACACAAAAAGCGAACGCAAAAGCGATGTTCCTTGCAATACGCGCTCCACTCGCCGCCCTGCATCCAGTAAAAACCAGCCTTCATCGTATCCCATGCTTTCCATATTTAACCCCAAAAATGCTGCTAATGAAGCAATGATGCTGTCTAAAGCACGTTGTAGCAGGAGTAGTCGTGATTCATCATTGAGCGGTTGTTGTTGTGCGGCACGGTGAACTTCGCTCCAAGAGCGCTCTATATCGCCGATGACACGCCACGTATCACCGGAAAGACGTTCCCGCACTGCATAGACGGAACGTTTGAACGCACCCAATGTAGAAGCTAACCCTCCAAGCCGCTCTATATCAAGTGCCACAGCAATAATTTCCGGTTCGGGCTTGCGCAAATTTTCTTCGCCTTCCTCTTTTCCGACAAAGCCCGGATAGGTCATCGTTACGTGCGTCAGTGCCATAAGCAATGCCTGAAGGAACACTGTATCAGTTTTACTGCTCCCCGCCGAAATACCTTGTGCAAACCCTTGAGGAACAAGCTCGGCACGCTGCTGAATAATTGTCCGCAGTAATCGTGCAGTGGCTTGTGCTCGCTCAGCATAGCGCCCGACCCAAAAAAGATTTTCAGCTGTGCGGCTCGAAAGGGTATATTCTTGGCGGAAAAAGTATTGTTTTTCAGCAGCAAGGGTTTCTTCGTAGTTTCCTGCTTTATCGTTATCAGAGTGCTTTTTGACGCGAAGAGGTATCTGCTCCGGCTCTGACGCGAGTACCCATGTATCTTTGCTCGTGCCTCCTGCTTGGTTGGAAATAAGAAAATTGTATTTATCCGTTGCTGCACGTGTCAATCCGCCCGGCATAGCAATGTAGCCATCATTCAGCGCCACTAAAAACGTCCGCATGACGGCATATCTGGGCGAGAGGCTGCCGTCGTTTAAGACCGGAATCGTCGAAAAATTTACGAATTCTTGTCCGACATAACGATACGGCTCTCGCTCAATATCACTCCGAAGGCGCTCTAATTCTGCTGCGGAGAGGTTTTGCCCGTACACACCATGTTGTGAACGGCTCCGGTCAATCGGCTTGATAATAAGCGATGACAAATTCTCCAGAACATAGCGTCGTTCTTTTTCCTGACCGCACCACCATGTAGCGGCAGAAGGAAGTATCAATTCTTCACCCAGAAAATACCGAGCAATACCGGGCAAAAAAGCCATGAATGCAGGATTTTCCAAAATACCGCTTCCAAGCGGGTTCGCTATGGCAACATTTCCGCGCCGCACTACTTCCATAAGCCCCGCTACGCCCAAATGAGAATCAGCGCGGAGTTCCAGAGGATCGCAAAAACTGTCGTCCACACGGCGCAAAATCACATCAACGCGCTGCAAACCACCCAATGAACGCAAATACACATAACCGTCACGCACAGTCAAATCCTCACCTTGCACTAAGGTATAACCAAGGGATGAAGCTAAAAAAGCGTGTTCAAAGTGTGTTTCATTTCCCGGTCCGGGTGTGAGAACGACAATATGGGGGTTGCGACTGCGTTCCGGGACAATTGCCAAAAGACTTTCTTGAAGAGCAGAAAAAAAAGGTACAATACGGCGTACTGTCAGCCCTGCTGCCGTCATTCCCGCAAAAGCATCGGGCAACGCGCGGTTCATCACAAGTCGGTTTTCCAAAGCGTACCCCGCGCCGGAAGGTGCTTGTGTGCGGTCGCTTAAAATCCACATACGGTTATCCGGTCCTCGCGCCATATCTGCCGCGTAAATACGCAGTTGCCGGCTTTTGGCTTCGTAGGTTGGGAAACTGATACCATTACACGGGCGCAAAAAACCGTTATGGGTGTAAATAAGTTCCAGTGGGAGTAGTCCTTGTGCAATCAAGCGCCGTTCACCGTAAATATCCGACAGAATCAAGTTCAAAAGTTCTACACGCTGTTGCAAGCCGCTCTCTATCACACGCCAATCATGCTCACCGACGATAAGCGGCATAGGGTCAAGCTGCCATGCGCGGTGTAAGCCGTTTGGGTCGTTATAGACGCTATAGGTTACACCATTTTCACGCAAAAGGCGCTGTATCTCGCTTGTACGGCGGCGCAATTCTTCTTGTCCCAAGCGCTGCAAACCGTCAATAAGCGGTTGCCAATGTTCGCGCGGAGCGCTGTGGAAAGGCGCAGATGCCCACATTTCATCGTAAGCGGGAGTTTGTGCGGAGTACGTATGGAGAAGCATGGTGCAAAGCGAGGCAAAATGAAGTGGTGTTGCTATTATCTCAGAGGGCAGATACTAAGCGGGTAGTAAGTAGTGATATGAACGTTTCGTCGCCGAGATTACGTTTTCACAACAAGATTATCAATCAACCTTGTTTTACCCAAGCGCACCGCCAAAAGTAGCACAATATCTTGTGTTTCGGCAAAAATATCAGCTTGTTCAAGCGTTTCGCTATCGGCTGCGGCGGCATAATCAATCGTTATTTCGCGTACTGATGTCAGGGTTTCTTGAAGAAGAGTTTCAATAGCACGGCGCTTCCGTTCACCCTGCTGAATAAGATTTTGTGCTCTTTCTAAGGCTTTGAAGAGAATTGTAGCTTTGCTGCGTTCTTCTGCCGATAAATACACATTTCTGGAACTCATCGCCAGACCATCGTTTTCGCGCTTGGTTGGGCAAATGACGATTTCAAGAGGCATAGCGAGGTCTCGGACAAGTTTTTTGACGACCATACACTGTTGATAATCTTTTTGTCCGAAAAAGGCTTTATGCGGTTGCGTGAGTAAAAATAATTTTGCCACCACTGTCGCAACGCCATCAAAATGCGTTGGTCGAAAAATGCCTTCAAATGGTGTAGTTACGCCACCAATCGAGATAGTTGTCTGAAAACCTGACGGATACATTTCGTCGGGTGTCGGCGTGAAAAGGACATCGGCACCGGCTTCTTCGGCAATCCGCCAATCACGCTCTAAATCTCGCGGATAGCGCGTAAAATCTTCGTTGGGGGCAAATTGAAGCGGGTTCACAAAAATAGTCGTAATCACCAGATCACTTTCTGCACGAGCGGTACGAATGAGCGAGGCATGACCATCATGCAAATAGCCCATTGTCGGCACAACTCCAATACGTTTTCCGTCTCGTCGAGCCTTTAGCACAATGTCTTGCATCGTGCCGGCGGATTGAATTTGTTGCATGAATACAGGGTGTGGAACGTAAGCAAAATTGAGGAACTATCTTGTCTCGGTTATAAAAAATGCCTTGCCAACAACGTTTTGAAGCGCTCAACGTCTGTTGCCTCAACATTTAGAATTGACGCACCAAATTGACAAAAAGAAGAGCCGATAGCAAATTTTTTTTGTGAAAAAATACTTCTTTGAAAACCTTCTGTGGATGAATCACAAGAAAAATGCTTTGAGGTAAAATCTTTTGTTGCGCTTGAGAGAATCGGATTGTATCTTGCGCGGAGAGAGCGGCAGCCAATTACCGCTTTTTTCCATACTGTCGCACATTCGTTAGAGGTTTGTTATGGAATTGCAGGATTTAGGACAATCCGAACTACTCGCATTAGTCGGTGTTATCGAGCGCGTTGTAATGGCGGATAAGCTACTCAATGAACAAGAGGAAGAGTTCGTGCGATGGATGATGGACGCAATCGGTCATGAACGCTATATTGACACGCTGGATGAATTAGAAGGGCGCTACGGCGAAGAGGAGTTACGTGCAATGTTGCGGGAAATTACCGATGCAGATGTACGCGAACTTATCTACGGTACGGTCTTGGAAGCAAGTACGATAAATGCTTTAGTTGGGGAAAATACACCATTTATGGACTGGCTGGCAAAACTCTGGAATTTAGAGATTCGGATTGAAGGTGCTTCCGAAACGGAGTTGTAGCCTAAATGGTTGTCATTCATTCCATTGAAGATGAGCGCATTAGTTCATATCGAAGTTTGCGGGATTTATCACCACGCCGCAATAAAGCAGAGGAAACCGTTTTTGTGGTGGAAAATAGTAAAGTCATTCGGCGGTTATTGAAAAGTTCTTGCGACGTTTGTTCATTTTTTGCTACTGCCGCTTATTACGAAGAGTTTTGCGGTTTGCTGGATGCAAAAAATGTTCCCGATGAAATGCGCTTTGTTGCTGATGATACAGTTATGAATGCGATTGTTGGTTTTTCACTGCACGAAGGCGTCATGGCATTGGCAAAAGCACCTCAGATGCCGTATTTACTTGATTCATTGCGTAGTATTGAGTTCCCTGCCGTCTGTTTGTGTGGTGTGATTGATGCGGAAAATGTTGGAGCGATTGTCCGTAACTGTGCGGCATTTGGTATTCGGAGTTTAATTATTGATGCAGCGTCAAGTAGCCCGTATCTACGCCGTGCAGTGCGTGTTTCGCTTGGAGGAATTTTTGCTTTGAAGGTGTATCAAACAGATAGTGTACGCGAAGCATTGGAAGAATTGAAGCAAAGAAGACCTTCTCTCCAACGCATTGCCCTAGAAACAAGACCCGATGCGACTTTGCTCCCTGCTGTTGCTGTTTCTGAGGAATGTATCATTTGTTTTGGCAGCGAAGCAAAGGGAATACCGGAGGAAATCTTGCACGCCGTTGATACCGTCGCTACAATTCCCATGCCTGCGATTGGGGAATTTGATGCGGTTAATTCGCTCAATGTTGCTTCTTCAACAGCAATAGCACTGTATCATTTGACGCTGAAAAGCGTGTAGAGATTGTTATTTTATTCAAGACAGCAACAAATACCAATTGAGAAAAAATGAGTAGCAGACCAATTATCATAAAAAATACACTTCAACACTTCTTTCGACGAGGGAGTCTGGAATGCGCTTAAAATGGTCCACACGCCGTTGGGCGATGCAGGAAGTCGCCAAAACCGTTCGTTCTATCAATGTTCCACCGCCAAAGCCGCCTTCGCGTGGTTTTTTGCGGGACTTTGTGTTTAATATGCGGAATGTCTATTCAACAGCATCAATTTTTGGGCTGGTAGCACTCATCTATTTTTCGCCGGGCAATATTGAAATTTTCGACCCAATTCAAAAAGCGCTTGCTGACTTTAGTTTTACCGATATAGTCTTTGCAGAATGGCGAAAAGAAAGTGAACCGGTGGATCAAAATATCATTATTGTTCATGTGGGGCGGAACCGTGCAGAAATTGCAGCGCAAACTAAGATTTTAGCGGCAATGCAACCGAAAGTTATCGGTATTGACCCAATTTTCAGCAGTGAAAAAGAGCCGGAAGTGGACTTTGCATTTATGGATGCACTTCAATCGGCAAAAAATGTAGTACTGTCGTCGCAGTTGTCGGAATTACAAGAAAAAACAAAAAATACGCCTGAACGCTTTGCACAAATTCAAGCTCCACATCCAAAATTTCGTTTACCCAATGTAAGTTTTGGTCATGCGAATTTTGCGGCTTCCGACGAAGATAAAAAATCGCAAACCATCCGTGAATTTGAGCCGCAATATAACCTTCTTGATTCTGCTTTATCCAAAAAAGACACTGCTATCAATGCGTTTGCATTGGAAGTTGCCGAGCGGTATAAACCCGGTATTGTGAAGCAAATTAAGGAGCGCGGTGAAGAAAAAGAGCTGATTAACTTTCGCGGTGGGTTAAATAAATTTATCTTAATTGACATTGAGCCGGAAATGCCGATTGATTCTGCGGTGGCAATGTATGGTTCTTTGGTAAAAGATAAAATTGTGCTGTTAGGATTTATGGGGCAGCCCTTTAATAACCCAAACGATATTCGGAATAAATTTTATACTCCTGCTTCAGAGCAATACGTCGGCAAGAGCGTTCCCGATATGTATGCAATTGTCCTTCATGCAAACATTATTTCAATGTTGGTAAACGGCGAATTTATTGACCAGATGCCGGATTGGTTGGGGTATGCTTTAGCGATTGTTGTATGCTTTTTCAACATGGCACTGTTCCATTGGATTACGGTCAAATTACCGAGTTTTGCCGGCGGTGAGATGAAGGTTATTCAACTTATTCAATCGGGTCTTCTCGTTTTGGGGTCAATGTATGCGCTGAATACATTTGATTATCAATTTGAAATTGCCCTCACTTTAGCGATTATCCTCATTTCTTCCGATGTGATGGAGATTCACGAAAGTTCGGTAAAACGTCTTATCGAGCGTTTGCAAGATAATCGGCGATAAACATATTCGGGATTTGGGCAAAATACAACAACAAAGCCGCTTCAATTCAATAACTGAAGCGGCTTTGTGTTGTTTTATATACAGTTACGGTTAATCCATAATACGGCGTAAAAATGCAGGTTTATTCAATGTTTCCTGTGATGGTTGTTCCTCGGTATGTTCTGATTCATTGGGAGTATCAGGAAAACGATTGATTTTTACACCATTTCCAAAGCCCGCATTGTTACGTCGCTTGTAGGCAGGCTCGTCATATTTTTGCAATTCCTGAATACCACTTGGGCTGCGTGAAGGGATAGTACGTGGAACAATCGGTTGCTGTGGAACATAGGCAGGTTCTTCTTGAGGCACGTGCGGTGCGGGTTGTGGAGAAACGGGTTGCTGTTGTTGAACAACTTGTGGTGCGGGTTGTTGTTGAATCTGCGGTACACTCTGTGGCTGTGGTGTTGTGTATTGTGTTTGTGCTGATGGAGTAGGCATTGAAACGGGGACTGTCAGCCGTTCTGCGGAATACATGCGTTCGGGGGTAGCAAGCATATCCGCATGATTAAAACCCGTTGCAACAACTGTGACCATCAGTGTATCGCCCATACCTTCGTCAAAAACGACGCCATGAATGAGATTAACGTCGCTGCCCGTTGCTTCTTCAATAGCAGATACGGCATCGCTCACTTCAAACATAGTAACATCCTGCGTTGCAGTGATATTCACCAACACACCCTGAGCACCTTTAATTGAAAGACCATCTAATAGTGGTGAAGAAATGGCGCTTTGTGCAGCCTCAATAGCACGATGCTCACCTTTTGCGTACCCTGTTCCCATGAGTGCGTCGCCGGTATTTTTCATAATGGTTCTGACATCGGCAAAATCCACGTTAATATATCCTGCGCCGGAGATAATGTCAGAAATACCGCGCGTCGCGTTGTACAATACATCGTCCACGCGCATAAAGGCTTCTTTGACGGATGTATGTTTGTCAATGATGGAAAGTAAACGTTGATTGGGAATAACGATTAGAGCATCAACATTTTTACGCAATTCTTCTACACCGCGCTCGGCAACTTGTGTACGCTTTGCTGCCTCCCACTTAAAGGGTTTGGTTACAATTCCGACGACTAATGCGCCTAATTCGTGGGCGATTTTGGCAACAACTGGTGCTGCACCTGTACCTGTACCGCCGCCCATACCCGCGGTGACAAATACCATATCCATTCCGGTGAGGATTTGACGGATTTCTTCCGCACTTTCTTCAACAGCCTTATGCCCAACGTTAGGATCTGCACCTGCTCCTAATCCACGTGTCGAAGATTTACCCAACTGAATTTTATGCGAAGCCAGATTATTTTGTAATGCCTGAATATCGGTATTGGCAGCAATAAAATCCACCTTTGATAAGCCCTTGCTTATCATGCTGTTAATGGCATTGCCGCCACCTCCGCCAACTCCCACGACGCAAATGCGTGCGCCTTGTACATTAGTGGTTTCAATTTCAATCACGGCTGTTTCCTTCCGAGTGTTGATGATATTGTTGTTATGCTTGCTTGCTATTGGGAAAGAAGAGATGAAACTGCGAAATATTATCACAGCTCTTGAAAGAACGACTTCATGCGGTCGAAGACCGTAATACGCTGATAATTGCCGTTAATCGGGGCATCATCGAGCGTTGGTTCATTGTCAAAATCGTTTTCGGTATTATGATCGTCGATGATTGTCGATGATGAGTACGTTCCATTTGCATTGCCGGCGCTAGAGCCGCTTGCAGAAAGAACATTGGTCGTCGCATTGGGTTCAAGATCATGCAAAATAGAGTATTGTTGATGACGTACACCGTAGCGAATAAGTCCAATGCCAGTCGCAAATTGAGGATTTTCAATTTCCGGTGCCAACCCTCCGCGCCCGCAACCAACAGGGATACCAATTTTTACGGGCAGTCCAAAAATATCTGATGCTAAATCTTCTGTACCTCGTAAAAGTGAGCCACCACCGGTAAGAACAACGCCGGCAGAAAGACGCTCCATATAGCCCGAACGACGAATTTCTGCATAGGCAAATTCCAGGAGTTCTTCCATGCGCGGTTGAATAATTTGGCAGAGCATACTTTTGGTAAATTCCATAGGTTTGCGTCCGCCAACGCCGGGAATCATAAAAATATCATCTTGTGATAAACCAGGACCATAGGTATGACCATACTCGCGTTTTACGCGCTCGGCTTCTTTCGCCAAAATTCCTAAGCCTTTACGAATATCATCGGTGACCTGCCGCCCGGCTATGCCGAAAACAGCCGTATGACGGATAATACCTTCTTCAAAAATAGCAATGTCGGTTGTACCTCCGCCAATATCTATTAGTGCTACACCGACTTCTTTCTCCTCATCATCCAAGACAGAATATGAACTTGCAATCGGCTCTAAGACAAGGTCGCGCACTCGCAAACCAACACGCTCTACGCATCGGTAAATGTTTTGTGCTGCCGTCACTAATCCAGTCACAACATGAACACGAGCTTCCATGCGTATTCCGCTCATCCCAACGGGTTCTTTAATACCGTCCTGCCCGTCAATAATATAATCTTGCGGGATAATGTGTAAAATACGACGGTCTGCCGGCAGTGCAATGTTACGGGTTTCTTCGAGTAAGCGATTAACATCTAAACGACCAATTTCACGATTCGGATTGGATATAGAAATAATGCCTGTTGTTTGAAAGGATTGAATATGATCACCAGCAATACCGACGATAACCTCTTCAATTGCTACACCTGATTGCTGTTGAGCTTTGTCAATTGCTTCACGAATAGAATTCACCGTTTTCTCGATATTAACGACAACTCCACGATTCAACCCGTCGCTTGGCGCTCTGCCAATGCCTACGACCGTCATTGTTTGATCCTCATGCACTTCGGCAACAATAGCGCAAATCTTTGTTGTGCCGATATCTAATCCAACAACAAAGTTTCGCGCCGGAGAATGGTTGGGAAGCGTCGTTGAAGCATCACTAACAATGCTCGGTGCTTCCAATGGTTCAACAATTTTTTTCATTCTGCTCATAACTCAGGCTGAGGCTTGTAATGCAAAACGTAACTCTAGCGATAAATAGTGGTTATTTATCGGGATGAAGTACCACGAGATTTTCCCAGCGAACATCCACAAAAGCAACGCTTTTGAACGCAGTATGTGTTTGTTCCGCATGGTGCATAAATGCGGCGATTCTTGCAATTTTTTGTTCTTTTTGGTCGTCCGTTCCAAAGAGAATAGGAATAGGTTCTTCTGTGAAATGGAACGTCATTTCTCCACCGGAATGGATGTCAATTTCTGAAAGACTTCGGTAGAGCTTGATATTTTGCTCTTGAAGTGTGTGCATGGTTGAAAGCGCTATGGCTAGACGTGTAGAATCTATGCTCTTTCGTCCAAAACCCGACAATAAAGGCAAATCAAGTACCGTTTCTGTCAAACGATAGGGTAAAAGTTTGCCATCTGCGTCAACATAAAATTGTCGTCCGGCATGGACAAGCATTGCAATCGGTTTACGCTCTTCAACACGAACGGTAAGAACATCGCTTGCGCTTAAAAATACCGACACGGACTTGACAAATGGGTGTTTCGCAACGCGATGCTCGATTTCCGAAGTCTTAAGATCACGTACAGCGCGAGTGCCGTTCAGTTTAACTAAATCCAAAATTTCTTGTTGTCGTACAAGGCTCGTCCCAACAACACTGACACGGCTTACGACGCGGTTATGTTGCCAGCGCAGCGCTAAAATCCACACAATAACAATAACCACCGTGAAAAGCAGCACAAAGCGCAAAACACGTTGATTTTTGAAAATAGAAACAATACTCATAGCAGCAACGTTGTGTGGAACAACAAAGCAGCATAAAAATCGGCGTTTGCAGTGTCGAAAAATGCGGAGGAAACTATACAGGCGGCTGAACCTTGACCAGCAAAAACCAACATAGAAAAAAATGGTAGTTCCAAAGCGATGCCGCAGTACGTCGAAGAGAGGGGTGCAACTTTAGGCGTGTTGCTGACGTAGGATGGTTGGCGCTTGGTATATGCTGTTGCCAAAAGAATTTGGCATTAGGTTTGCATCAATCAAAAGAATAGCTTGGGCGGCTGCATCTTTTGTTACACGATGACATATTCCTAGTGAGGAATATTTTTCAACTTCATTGTTTTGTCTAAGCGTAAGGGACACTCAGAATAGCGTGCTATTCTGTGCAATGAATGGCTGAAAACGTGTAAAGTATAGCAAAATCCCGCAAAGAAAAGCAATTCTGCCGACGAATGCTGCATCGTAAGCAGGAAGAGTTTTAGTCTAAGCTAGGCGCAAACTACAAGAGTTTGCGGTATTTTCAAACTTTTTTTTTGTCAAAGAAACATTTTTTTCATAGGAATTTCTACTTGAATCTTTGTATATCATCAAGTGTGTATCTAAAGAATGAATGCCGGAAATTATTCACAAATTATTCACAATAATTTTGCTTACGTTATGCAGATTCAAGCCGTCCAACACCAATTTCTCTTGTATTGTGAAACCGAGCGAGCATATTCTCCGCTTACTGTCGAAACATATTCTTTTGCTCTTGATCGTTTTTGTGGATATTTACAAGAGTTTTTAGGAGAGCTTCCTGCTATTGAAACACTCCGAACCGTTGATTTACGCTCTTTTCCGGGATGGTTGCATGACCAAGGTCATCAGAATAATACTATTCGTAAATACTTGGCTGCTGTTAAATCGCTGTTTAAGTTCGCCCACCGTCGCGGTATGATTAGTAAAAATCCGGCTTCTGCTGTTCCTGCACCAAAACGTGAGAAAAAATTACCCAATTTTTTACAACCTGACGAAGTGGTTGCAACACTCGCACAATTTGATACAACAACACCTGAAGGTGTGCGTAATCAAGCTATTGCTGAACTTTTGTATAGTTCCGGCTTGCGTGTCAGTGAATTGACATCACTAACATTGAATTCCGTAGATGTGTATAACCAAACCGTGCGAGTTTTGGGAAAAGGCAGAAAAGAACGTATTATTCCGGTAGGCAGTAAAGCCTTATCTGCTCTCAAACACTGGATAGCATTGCGTTCACAGTGGGTAACATCCGAAAGTGCCAATGTATTGTTTCTGACACCAAAAGGAACAATAATGACTTCTTCCCATGTCTATCGAGTTATCAATCGAGCGATGCAAACTACAACAGAAGCTCGCCAGAAAAGCCCTCATGTGTTGCGACATAGTTTTGCCACGCATTTACTTGACAACGGAGCGGATATTTACGCTGTAAGCCAGATGCTCGGTCATGCCTCTCTTTCTACTACACAAGTCTATACACACGTTTCTATTGAACGCTTGAAAGATTCCTATAAACAAGCTCATCCTCGTTCTTGAGTAAATTACAGCTTTTGCTCACTCATGCTATCGAATTCAACGAACATCCGATAAAGGAAATCTGACAAAGAAGTTGAAAAAGAACAATAAGAATTTTATATTAACCTATTCTAATTTGACTATTCTATCCTGACCGCTACCTCTCTTGCTGTCGGCTCTTTGTCTTGATTGTAAACACTCAATGGTATTACTTTTAGTCATTGACAAATGATATGCCATTCCTTACAGCATATCGATTATCATCGCAAAAGCCTGATAAAATCAACTCTTCAAACCAAACGGTTTCTTCAAACCAGCATTGTTCTTGTCAAAGCGAGGTGTCTCACTTCATGCAATCTGTTTCATTTTTTGACATCGTACGGTTGATTCAGTATCATTGCTCTACTCTTATGTGCCGTCTGAAACAATTCGTTATTTCAACAGCTTTCGTAACGGTTGGGACAGTATTTGCGTATGATGCTGTTTTTGCACATTTTGCCGTCCATGCAGTGAAAGATGAAGGAATGTGGACGTTTGATAGTCCACCACTGAAACATCTTTTTGAGCGGTACAAATTTACCCCAAACAAAGAATGGCTTGACAGCTTGCGTTTAGCCACAGTACGGTTTACTTCCGGCGGCGGCTCCGGTGCATTTGTCAGCTCACGAGGGCTTGTTATTACAAATCATCATGTCATTCTGGAATATATCCAACAGCTTTCTACCAAAGAGCGCGATATTTTGACTAATGGCTTTGCTGCTGGAGTGCCGTCGCAAGAGTTGAAATGTCAGGGAATGGAACTAGATGTGCCGATTACAATCGAAAATATCACGCCGCGTATCGTTAATGCCGTAAAAAAAGGCATGAGTGATACAGAAATTTTTGCTGCTAAACAAGCCGAAATACGGCGTATTGAAATGGAAGCCTCGTCGCAACGTTCAAACATCATCGGTGAAGTTGTCATGCTCTATTCCGGCGGTGAGTATTGGTTATATCGCTACAAGCATTACACTGATGTGCGTCTTGTTGCAATACCGGAATTGCAGGCGGCAAATTTTGGTGGAGATTATGATAATTTTTCCTATCCACGTTATGCCTTGGATTTTGCCTTGGTGCGGGTGTACGAGCAAGGAAAGCCCGTACATAGTCCATATTACTTACGGTGGAAAACGAAGGGATATGTAGGGCAAGAGCCTGTTTTTGTCGCGGGGTATCCCGGCGCTACAAATCGCTTAAACACACATGCTCAATTTGTATTCAACCGAGATGTGTTTTATCCGTTTATGTTGCGCCGCATTAACGCATTGCTGACAACATCACGCAAATATGCAGAGCGAGGTGTAAGCGAAGCACGGCTGGCATTACAAGACATCTTGAACGAAGAGAATGCTAAAAAAGCGCTTAATGGTGAATACCAAGGGCTTTTGGATAAAGCAATCGAAGCAAAGTCGCGTCGCAGCGAGGAAGAGTTACGCCAAAGAGTGAATAGCGATACAGAATTACGTTCATTTTACGGTAATGCTTGGGAGGCTGTCGAACGTATTGTTCAAAAGCAATCTGTTATCTTCAAAGAATACACCGCAACATTCTCAACTCCGCTTGCAGATATGGCATTCAGCATTATTCGATATGCTATTGAAAAAGACAATATGGCGAATATAGCTAAACCCCAGACTGAGCAGGGGAGTGTTACAACAAAGCCCGATAAACAAGCCAATGTGGAGCGATTACGAGAACTCCGTGCGCAAGCGCTTAGTACAACAACTATTGCGTTAGATTACGAAGAGTTAAGACTTGCAGGTGAATTAGAATTTTTACTTTCGGAATTGAGTGCCGGTGATCCTTTTGTGCGTATTATGCTTGGCGAAGGAAGTATTTTACGAACACCTGCGGATGTTGCTCGTGAAGTTGTTCGTTCTACACGGTTGCCAGATATAGCTTTTCGTAAAGCACTTTTGGAAGGCGGGCGAAAAGCGATTGAACAATCTGCCGACCCTATGATAGTTTTTATGCGCAAACTTGTTCCATTGTGGCTGGAACGAGAAGAATATCAACGCAATAATATCCAAATACCACTTGCTGCGGCACTTGAAAAGGTAGCTTTAGCTCGGTTTGCTGTTTATGGTAAAAATGCGTACCCTGACGCAGATTTTTCATTGCGTTTAAGTGTCGGAACGGTCAAAGGGTATAATGTAAGTGGTACACTTTTACCTGCTCAAACAACGCTTTACGGTTTATTTGACCGTGCATTAGGATTTGCTACCGAAACATCATCACCAGAAATTGCACACGAATTTCGCTTGCCAACACGCTTTGCTGCTAATAGAGAAGCAGCTGTAAAAGACAAAATTCCTCTTTCAACCCCGGTGAATTTCGTAACAACGTGCGATATTGTCGGCGGTAATTCCGGTTCACCGCTTGTCAATAAGCATTTAGAATTTGTTGGTTTGGTTTTTGATGGAAACCAGGAATCGTTAGCGGGGCGCTTTGTGTATAATGAAGAAGCCGGACGCACATTGTGTGTACATCCGGCGTTTATTATCGAATCCCTAAGAAAAATCTATAATGCTGCTGCTGTTGCCGATGAATTAGAAAACAGCAAAAATAGTGCCGCGCCAGCCGAAAAACCTCTTGAAATCAAGCCTTCTGACAAAAACAACGATAAAACACCTGAACACAAGGTATCGGAGAAAAATGCAGGAAAATAGCATGTCTCATGCTCTGCAGGTTCAAGAGTTTTTCACGGTTTTTCTTGCACCACAAATACGAGGCGCTTTTCATCAGGACTAAGGGCTAGGCGCTTGATATAGCCTTGCGGAAGAACATTGGTAAAATCAGCAATTTTCTTCCATGCGTTATCTTTGCGAGCATTACGGATAAAAAGTTGTAATCCACGCCCCATAATCAGCGTGCCGTGCCGCGTCCACGCATAGTCTTCTGCCCCTTCTAATGCAGGGCAAATCTGACTGACGATGCGATTATTAACATTTACGCGCTTAATCATCCAGAGCGAATCAGTTACTTTATGTACAAAACTGGCTGCATTTTGGGTTCCCGACAGTATTGTTGGTACTCTGCGAATGCAACGCCCTATCTTGCTTTCGATGCTGTCCGGCTTAGGGAGACCGCTTCCATGCGGATTATCTGCATCAAAACGGCTAATATGTAGAGAATAGGCTTGTCCGCGTTCTTGACCTAAAATAAACAGCCCTAGTGCCGATGAACCTAACCAGCCATAGTACCCGACTCGTTTAACAGAATCAAGCAAGAGCGTTGGATTTGAACCGTTTGCATCAAATCGCCATAAACGTTGCGTTGAGTCCGGCTCAACACGAACAACGACAATACTCTTACCGTCTGAAGGCATAATGCTTGGAGTGTATTCGCTTTCGGGAGTATTGGTTATCTGCATAGTTGACGAATCTTTGATATTGTAGCGATAAACATCGGTTTGTGCCGATTCACGCATAGAAACGTAATAAACGAAGCGATTGTCGGGTGAAAATACAGGTTGATTGTCGTAACCCGCATTACGACTAATGTTTACGGGCTTTGAGCAGTTCCATGTTGATTTTGTTTGTTCAATATCAATCATGTACAATTCTAATTCACCAAGTGCCTGCATACTTTGGCGAATATTGGCGGGGAGGGAGGCAGGGGAAGATTGGGCTGAAATGTGCGGAAGCGACAGCGTGCTGACAAGAAATATGCCCAAAAACAGTCGAAGCTTGAACATAGGGTATAAGCAACAAAAAATGAAAAACGCGGTGATTTATGTTGATAAGTGTTTATTGGATGTTATTATAGACCCGAAAAATTAACCGTGTACTTGCTGAAATGTTTGTGCATCAATGAGTTATACACTACTTTTGTTTCAAACGCAAATCCAACGTGTAAGGATATTCCTCATTTTCCTCTTCCGGCGGAATCGCTATCGCTGCGCCAATTTCATGCCCTGACGGAATGAATTGCCCGCCGACAAAGATTGTGCCTTGCGTTGTGGCTTCTTGGCGTGTGGGTGTGGGTGCTGAGGGTGTATGCCCGTAGTTCCAAAAACGAGAGTGGCGTCGGGACTCGGCTTCGTAGGAATTGACCGGAAAAACGTCGTAACTGCGACCTCCGGGATGTGCCACGTGATAGGTGCAACCGCCGATAGAACGCTCATTCCACGTGTCAATCACATCAAAGACCAACGGCACATCTACGCCGATTGTCGGATGAAGTGCCGAATACGGCTGCCAAGCGCGGTAGCGCACTCCTGCGACGTATTCGCCCTTTTTACCCGTGCTGCGAAGCGGAATGCGGCTGCCGTTGCAGACCAGAATATGCCGTGTGTCGGTGAGTCCCGTAAGTTTGACCTGCACTCGCTCCAGCGACGAATCCACATATCGCGCCGTTCCCGAACTTGTCATTTCCTCGCCCAGCACGTGCCAAGGCTCAATCGCCATGCGGAGTTCTACTTCGATATGGTCAAGGTTCACACGCCCGTAAACAGGAAAGCGGAACTCAGAGAACGCATCAAACCACGAAAGTTTGAAGGGATAGCCCGCTTCATTCAAATCTTTGACCACATCATTCATATCCGCCATTACGTAATGCGGCAGCATAAAACGGTCGTGCAACTCCGTACCCCAGCGTACAAGAGGCTTGTGATAGGGTTCGCGCCAGAATTTTGCTATGAGCGCTCGAATAAGCAGCATTTGCAGCATACTCATTTGTTCATGCGGCGGCATATCAAACGCCCTGAATTCCAAGATTCCAAGCCGTCCCGACGATGAATCGGGTGAATAGAGTTTGTCTATGCAAAATTCGGCTCGGTGTGTGTTGCCAGTAATGTCTGTGAGCAAATGTCGGAAAATGCGGTCTGTAAGCCAGAACGGAGGCGGGTTGTCAGCATTCGGCGGTGGAACCTGCGAGAAAGCAATTTCCAGTTCGTAAAGTTTTTCATCACGTCCTTCATCCACACGAGGCGCTTGGCTGGTAGGTCCGATAAATGCACTGGAAAAAAGATACGATAATCCCGGATGATGCTGCCAATAATTTACCAAACTTCGGAGCAAATCCGGTCGGCGCAAAAGCGGGCTGTCCGATGGCTTTGTAGCACCGATGGTTACATGATTTCCGCCGCCGGAGCCTGTGTGCCGCCCGTCCAGCATAAATTTCTCCGTGCCGAGCCGTGCCAATCGAGCTTCTGCGTACAATGTTTCTGTGATGTGCAGTAGTTCCTCCCACGACGAAGCAGGATGAATATTAACCTCAATCACGCCCGGGTCGGGTGTTACCAAAAGGCGTACTAATTGCGGGTCGCGGGGCGGCTCATAACCTTCGATTCTGACGGGTATGTTTAGTTCCCGCGCTGTTGCTTCGATTGCCGCCGTCAGTTCCGCATAATGCTCCAAATGTGTAAGCGGCGGGTAAAAGACGTGCATCATGTCGTCTCGCACCTCAACACAAAGCGCTGTTCGGGCGGTGAAGAGGTCATTAGTTGATTGGTCATTGGTCATTAGTGCATTGGTCTGACGCTTACTGCTTGACAAATGACCAATGTCTAATGACGAATGGCTATCCTCGGCATAGTCAGGAATGGTGCGCTCTTCAGCAAATTGGTCACGTTCCGGCGTGATGCGGCGCTTTTTAGGGTCTTCCCAAGGAATTGATGCAAGCGGTAAACGCAAGCCTACGGGTGAATTTCCGGGAACGAGAAAGAGATGATTGCGCCGGAAATGCCACGGGGTACTGCGGAAACAGTGCGCTTCATCGTCCCACGCACACGGAAGAACGTAACCAACAGGTTCTTCGATGCCATTTTTGAGGAGTTCCTGTAAACGCTGTCGCTCCAAAGAATCCTTAAAATCAGCGATGAGCGGGTCAAGATTGGTGGGTAGTTTTTCCTGCTCCCAGAGGAAATAGAACAAATCTTCATACGCGGGAACGGTGTAATCCTGAATGCCCAGGTGCTTCGCAATGCCCCGTGCAAAGCGCTCTGCGTCTTGAGTTGTGAGATTGTATTTTTTGCCGTCTTCCGCTTCCAGCGATTGGTCGCGCCACATCGGGATATTGTCTTTACGCCAGAAAATGCCGAGTTGCCAGCGTGGAAGCGGTTCGCCGGGATACTGTTTGCCTTGACCGTAATGCAGCATAGCGTGGGGAGCAAAGGCAGTGCGGAGGCGCTTTACAAGGTCTCCGGCACGTTCCCGTTTATGCGCACCGAGCGCATCGGTGTTCCATTCGGCGGCTTCCATATCGTCAATGGAAACGAAGGTCGGTTCGCCGCCCATCGTCATGCGAACATCGCCCGCAAGCAAGTCTTCATCTACTTTGTAGCCCAAAGCACGAATTGCTGTCCAATCAGCATCGCTGAAGGGCTTGGTCACACGCGGGTCTTCATGGATGCGGGTAACGGAATTATTGAAAGAAAATGTCGTTTGAGCAGTTTCCGAAATCATCCCCGTAACAGCAGCAGCACTGCTGTAATGCGGCGTACAGGCAAGCGGGATATGCCCTTCACCTGCAAATAACCCCGAAGTCGGGTCTAAACCAATCCAGCCCGCACCCGGTACATATACTTCCGTCCAAGCGTGAAGGTCGGTAAAATCTGCCGTCGGACCGGAAGGACCGTCCAAAGCAGCAATATCGGCGGTGAGCTGCACTAAATACCCTGACACAAAGCGTGCTGCGAGACCCAAATGCCTTAAAACCTGTACCAAAAGCCATGCTGAATCGCGGCAAGAACCGAGTTGCTTCGTGAGGGTTTCATCACAGGTCTGAACACCGGGTTCCATGCGAATTGTGTAAGCAACACTTTTGTTTACAGCGTGATTCAGCGCAACCAGAAAATCAACAATGGTGCGCCCCTCACGCGGCTTGGTATCAACGTTTACCGCAATCCAATCCCGTACAAGTGCCGTAGAATCGTTAATTTCAAGATAAGGAATGAGCTCTTTTTTCAAATGCTCTTCATAGTCGAAAGGATATTTGTTTGCGTAATCATCCACAAAAAAATCGAAGGGGTTGATCACTTCTAAGCGAGCAATGACCTCAACGTGGACACTTAGTTCACGCACTTTTTCGGGAAAAACTAAGCGTGCTTGATAATTCCCAAAAGGATCTTGCTGCCAGTTGATAAAATGCTGTTCAGGCTTGATACGGAGCGAATATGCTTCAATTGGAGTGCGGCAATGCGGCGCGGGGCGAAGGCGGAAAATATGCGGAGAAAGTCCTACTAAACGGTCGTAGGAATATGTTGTTGTGTGGTTAATAGCAACGCGGATAGCCATAATGCTGCAACATGCGTGAGAAAAGACACGGATTGAGATAAATGAGAAGACTGCTTTATTGCTGGGCAGCATTCATATAGGAAAACATAGTGCAGACGGCAGTACTGACTGCGCGGTTTACTTAATAATGACATTCGGTAATAATTCTTTAATGCGGACAATTTCTACGTCTGAGAACAGATTACCACTCAGTCGTAGTTCCTTCAAGTTAACCAATTTTTCAATGCCAAGAGGCAGTGTTGTTAAGTTATTGCCTGTAAGGTCGAGTATTACCAATCCGGCAAGTTTGCCAATTTCGGGCGGTAGTGTTTCGATTTGGTTATTATCCAAATACAATTCGCGAAGGTTCCTGAGCCAGCCAATACTCGGAGGAATATAGGTTAGATAATTACGGCTTAAATATAGAATCTGCATATTGGTCATGTTACCAATAAGCGACGGAATGTCTTCTAGTTCATTGTCACTGACATCAAATGACCGTATATTGGTCAATTTTCCGATTTCTGCCGGTAATTTTGTGATACGATTACGCCGTGCATACAAAACTTGTAAATTTACAATATTGCTGATGGAGATCGGCAAGCCGCGAAGATTATTGCGATTCACGTAAAGCTCTTGCAAATTGTATAAATCGCTGATTCTCGGGGTTAATTCTGTGAGTTTATGTACATCTAAGTCCAAACGAAAGACTTGGTCGCGGTCTTCAAATGCTTTGTCAAGTTGTTTATAGAGCGGTAAGGAGGCAAGTTGGAGAGAATCAAGCAATTTTGAGGGTTTGGGTCCGCTTTGAGCATACAGACTAATTGCTTGGCTACTCAGAGTCAATAGAGAAAAAATACTGAAAATAAAATACTTGAGCATAATGTTGAATATGAGTAATGAACGTTGTTGATCGTTTTTTAGGATAATGTTTGCGAACCTTGAGAAGATTATTTCGGTTCAGAAGATTGTTCCGGTTCGGATTTACCAAGGGCAAACCAGTCAATGTTGCGGGTAATATACATGACGATTGCTAATATCACAAATAAACCGATACTGCCCAAAAGTAAAGCATAGTCTTGTAGTTGTAGAATGATAAACAGGAAGCCATAGAGTACTGTTAAAATACCCAAAATAATAACGGTCGCGAGTGTATTCGACAAAACACTTCTGGTGTAAAGCGTAATGAGCGCTATAATGGCAATGCTGGCAATCCAATAAGCGCGGTTGAAATTCATCTGTTCGGAAATCGAGAGCAAGAGAGTATAGAAAATCACCAATGCAAGTCCAATCAGAACATACTGAATCGGGTGAATAACGCGCCGTGTCAGTACTTCAACCATAAAGAAGGCAAGAAACGTCAACGCCAAAAACATAATTGCATATTTCGCCGTTCGCATAGTTTTTTGGTATTCGTCAATACCCGGAATGAGTTTAACGCCAAAGGCAGACTCTTTAATAGCGTAAGAATTACCTGTCCAAATTTGGGGATAATTACGGTTAAGATGGAGTATTTTCCACGATGCTTTGAATTTTTCGGTTGAAACTTCGCGTGTTTCTGGTAGATATGCGCCCATAAAACTTGGATTTCCCCATCCTGCTTCTACTTGTACCGTTGTTTCTCTTCCAACAGGGACAAAGAAAAGTTCTGTGCTGCCATTGAGGTCAAGTTCTACAGTGAAATCAGATTTCTCCGTAGAACTGACAGGGGGGCGAATGGTAATTCCCTGCGATAACACTTGTGTTGAGAGTAATCCCGGATTGGCAGAGTATGTCGTGTCATTGTAGCGAATGTTGATGGCAGATTTAATGCCTTTCAAATCACCGAGACCAAGCGATAATGCTGCTTCGCCCCAAAGAATATTCTCCGGTGTGATGCCAAGTTCTTTAATGCCATTACTGAGGAATGTACCGGAAATAGTGATTTTCGAGCGATAAAGAATTACCTGATAAATGCCGCGATACCGTATTTCCGGTGTAAGGGTTGCGGACACGCGGAGGTTTTCGGGAAGGATATGAATATAGTCGGTTATTTCCTCCATGAACGTCGTTGTTACACCCTTGTCATTTTGGCGTTCTTGGCGGACTAAGGTTTTATAAGGTATTTCAAGGATTGGTCCCGAAATTGTTTGTGTACCGCCCCATTTACTGCTGATTTCCTGTACTGCTTCATCGCGCCGTGCTTCGCGCTCGTAAATCAAATTTTCGACAAATGAAACCGGCAGAAGCATAAGCAAAGTCAACGCAGCGATAATGATCATGCGTAGACCAACGGAATTTTTGAAGAAGCGAGTAATCATGGCGGTTGAGAGAGAAAGGTTGGTAATCGGTTGTGTACTTCTCATCTGCAAGCGCTTGGTGTCGTTGTTCCGATTGCGGTTGAATTTACGCTACTTTGCGCTGTTGTGGCAAATTAGAAGAAAGAATAATGCCGGGCTGTACTTCCGGCAAGGCTGCGCCGACAGCCGGAACCAGTGTATGTGCTACACGTGAGGCATATTCTTGCAAACGGTGTTCTAATGTTGTGCGTAATTGCCGGAGTGGATTTAAGCGTTTAACAGGAAAAGCGAGTGTTAAAGCGGCTTCGTCAAGATTTGCTTTGGTTAGATCGGTGCCAAAAAAATATGCCGCATCTATTTTTGACTGTACTGCTTCCGATGCCTCAGCGAGAGCTTGTTCAGAGTGCCTGCCAAAACTGAGAGGAACTTGTGCTTCTGCGGGAAGTTTGTCGTCAACAGTGTTGAGTGCCACCGTCGCAGTGTGAAGTAGCACAGCATTGCGGATAATACTTATGTCCATATACCCATGCTGTACACCACAAAGTGCCATCACACCACGTTCTTCAGGATAACTGTGCATAAATGCCGTATGCGCGGCAGTTTGTGCGCTGACGAAACGTTGTAAGTCTGCCCCACAGAGCGTTGCGGCATGTTCAGCAACACCGGTTATTGTCCGTGAAACTAAGACAGACATAGCAGTAAAAGGGTTTGAAGCAAAACCGTACAAAGGATAGATTGTTGCCAGAAATTGTGAAGGATCAAACGTGGGGAGATGTTCGCTGGCTTCCAATCGAACAATTCTGCGGAGTTCATCGGTTGTCAGTGTGTTGGAATAGGGAATTTGATGTGCTAAAACGCTTTCCATTGTCATCGCTACACTAAGTGAGCGAGCTTTGCCGTGAACTGGGCGGAGAATAGTTTCAATTTCCTGCATAGCAGCGGAATCAACAACTTCAGCTAGAGGTCGCGTACAATCAAGTGCTTGCGTTGTAGCATTCAGATACGTGAGTGCTAATGTGCCTTCCTGTGGCTCAAAGAGCATACAGTATGTGCGATATGAATCTAAATAAAGTGTCGCAATGGTCGAGCCGATGAGCATAATTCCTCAGAGTGCGTACAAAAAGTCAAAAAACAGTTGTAAACAACGGAATAGACAGCAAAAGAGAAAGAGTAAAGACCATATCTATCATGGTTATATCAGGCGAACAAACTGTATCTAACAAGAGTGTGAACGAACAAAATACAGATTGATAAATGTGCCCGTAAATTACCGTTTCTCTGCTGAATATCCATCGTGAAAATAACGATGTGTAAAATTCATGAGATTCTTTTGCTATTGCAGAATAGTCAAACTGTTGACGCAGAAGCAAAAGAATGCTGAAAACACGCCGCCTCACGCCGTGTGAAAATTGATTATCAAAAATGTGTGCCAAACTTTCCTTGTGTCGAAAACACAATTTTTTTTCCTAACTTCTCTTGTTTGCGTAAATTCGGCGGATGATTACACATACCCGCACATATTTTTGCACCTGTTTCGCCGCCTTTATGCTTCGTCGAGCGCCTGTGTTGGTCTTCATAACGGCAGTTTTTCTGGGGGCGTTTTTTCCCATACACCTGCACGCACAGTATTGGCACGTTGGTATCAATCAAGGAATCGCTTATCCTCTAAGCGGTATTACTGGCAATTCTCCACCATTGAATTGGATGCCTTCTTTAACGGTACATTACTTTCCGAAGAATAATCCGCTTATTTTGGGTGGTTCGATTTCTATGCAGTATTTCGGTCGTACAGATTCTGTACGCAAACAGGGAGAAAATTATGAAATGCTCAGTTTTCCGATTTCACTGTGTTTTCAATACTTGCTCTTGCCTGAACCGCCATTTCGTCCGTACTATGGCGTAGAAACGGGTGTTACATGGTTTCGGTATCGTTTTTTTGATAAAGAACGTTTCACTGGTTCGACGGACAACATTGGGCTTTTGGTAACTCCTAATGCAGGATTCAAAATAGAAATTTTTGAGGGACTGGATATTGATCTTAATGTGCGCTTTCAACTTCTTTTTCACGAACGGTTTGAATGGGGTAGTGCGGGAAAAGCGCTTGCAGGATATAATATGCTTGCTTTTTCGTTAGGATTAAATTACCAAATGTTTCGGCAGTATTAACGTGCTTGAATTCGAGGGGTGCAAACAGACACAATCAGATTTTGTCGGGGTGAAATAGTGTCTCATTACTCTGCTTTCCTCCGTTTATTCTTGGTCAAGAATTAGACCTCTTGTAAGAATTATTTACCACTTACCCCAAATTTCTGTCATTTCGCCCCAAACTTGTTGTACATCTGCTGATAATACTACATTTTTGTAGGTAGAAATTTGACACAAAACTTTCACACATTGAAATCACAAACACAAACACTCTCAAATTTTTCACAACATTTTTATTTTTAGGAGTTGTCATATGACACGCACAATCAAAACCCTCGCTTTCGCTTTAACTATGGCGATTGTTCTTCCGGTCTTGACCTTTGCTCAAGCTGATGAAGTATTCAAAGTGATTGCTTGCAAAGGCACAATTACACTCGAACGTACCAAAAAGCCACTTAACGTTGGTTTAGGATTGAATGCTACCGACCAACTACGTATGGAAGGACCTGTGTACTTAGGATTAGTTCACAAAAGTGGTAAGGCAGTTGAAATTCGTAAAGAGGGTATCGTGAGCGTGAAAGACCTTCTTTCCGGGATTTCTCCGAAATCCTCCGGTATGGACAAACTTGTTGGTTTTGTCGTAAATTCGGTCAAAGGCGCTGAAGAAGGTAAAAATATCAAAAGCGCAAGCGTCGAAATGTCATTGAACGTGAATAAATTGCGTCTGATTTCTCCGCGTACAACCAAGACTATCGATGACGAAATGACCTTTACATGGCACGGTTCCGTTGATGGTAAACCAGCGAATTATCTCTTTACCATTACCGATGCAAATCAAAATGTTCGTTTCAAAAAAGAATTAAACGAAACACAACTCGCGGTCAATTTGAAATCACTCAATCTCGAAAAAGACCGTTGCTACTATTGGAGCGTTACGCAAACCAATGCACAAGTTCCTTCTACGGAAAGTTACTGCCTCTATCTACTCAACGATGCTGAATCAACATCGCTCAATAATCAACTCCAAACTCTCCGTCAAGAGCAAAACACCCAGCCGACTGCTTTGGATAAACTTATGTTGGGTGCTTTTTTCGAGCAAAATGGTTTGACCTATCGTGCGATGAGCGCTTACAAAGATGCCGCAACAATGGGTGGTGATGTTGAAATTTTTAGTGATTCTTACCGCGAGTTTCTCCGTCGTACCGGTGTTGATTATGAAACCATGAAACTCATGGTCAAAGAACAAAAATAACTGTTTGCTGGTCACGGGAACCGTAAGTGATGACCTCTTCGGCGAAATGCCGTAACGTCTCAAAACTATCATCAAGCGCTACTAACCATAAGAGTTGGTAGCGCTTGGTGTTTTTTTGTTGGCATTCGTCCCAAATACCGTATATCTGCTACAACTTTTTCATTAATTTTTTCGTATCTTTTTATACTCGATACCATCTGTTGTATCTCGAAGGGCAAATACAGCAATCTGTATTGAGACATCGTCTGTGGTGTCTAGTTCTTCTGTTCTGTTACTTTTCATTCTGTTGCCAATTTATGAGACGCTTTTGCCTTATATGGAAAATGCTTTGCCCGCTTGCCGTGTGGTATTCCGTCCGAAGCAAAGTATGTTTGTTCATTATTGTCATGGGAAGTGTTCCTCTGTTGCTTAATGCTCAAACCTTTACCCTCTTTGATCCGGTCAGTGCTGATTTCCCGTTTATGAAAGCAAAGTTTTATGCACTCGGTAAAGACGGGCGACCGTTAGGTCAGTTAAAAGAATCAGACTTTACAATTATTGAACAAGGACAACAACGTGAAATCGAGAGCCTGGTTGTGCCGACGGAAAATACGTTTGTGCCGATCTCTGCTGTATTGACGTTGGATATTTCCGGTTCAATGACAATGGAGCAACGTATGACTTTAGCACAGGATGCAGCACGAGACTGGGTGAATACTATCGCACTCGACATTTCCGAATGTGCTATTACGAGTTTTGATGACCTTAGCTATGTGAACCAGGATTTTACCCGTTCCCGAAAACACTTGCTTGCAGCGATTGATAAAATTAAGCCTATGAATGGTACAGATTATGACAAAGGGTTACTTGCTTCTAAAACCGGTGCTTTCCCGATTGCTAAGCGTGGTACAATGAAGCGTGTGGTCGTATTTCTAACCGATGGTCTTGGTGGGGGAACAGAAAAAGCCATTATCGAAGCGGCGCGTCAAGATAGTATCACAGTCTATTGTATCACGCTCGGCATGAAAATTCCTGCTATTCTTAAAAAAGTTGCCGATAGTACAGGTGGTGCGTGGTTTGAGAATATTACCACCCGCGAAGAATTAGTTTCAATTTACCGACGTATCCTTTTTCAAGCACAAAATATCAAGCCCGGAACAATTGTCTGGACAAGCAGACCTGGATGTACGCTGAATAGAGAATCTACAATACGCTTGAACACCGGCGAAATTTCTACCAGTGCTTCGATTACATTTGTCACTCCAACAACATCGCTTGTACGGCTCGCTCCAACACCCCGTTCGGTCATTTTTCGCGATATTGGTGTTGGTAATTCACAAGGGCAACGTATTACGCTCAAGGCGACACATCAACCCGTGACCATTGTGGGTATTGAAACTAATAATCCACGATTCACTATTGGCGGGATTACTTTTCCAATACGTGTTGAATCAGAAGAAACCGTTACTTTTACTGTTGGTTATGTCGGGCTAGATTCTGTGCCGCAAGTAGGACGAATTGACGTGCGGACAGATATGTGTGCTCCCGTTACTATTTTTGCTCGCGCGACCTATGGTAATCGTGCAGCAGTCACTTTTCAGTATATGAGTGTTCCAATACCTGAGAGGGGCGCTGTATTATATTCTGGTGCAGATACTGTCATCACGTGGTCGGGATTGATGCCGTCAGATAATGTTGCTTTGGAATATAGCCTTGATTTGGGTTTGACATGGTTGCCAATTGTCCAACAAACAAGCGGTTTGCAATACTCTTGGCGCGTGCCGCCTGTTCCGACCGGACGATTACTTACCGGTTCAGGAAGACCAATGCTCGTCAGGGTGAAGCAAATTTGGGTTCCACAGGAAATCAGTGCCGAACCTTCCATAGTGTTAGATGCACACTATGGAACAGTAACAACCGCACGATTTTCTAAAGATGGTACAAAAATTCTTACAGCGAGTGCTGATAGAACAGCAAAGATTTATGATGCCTATAATGGTTCGGTTGTGCAGACATTTGAAGGGCATGGAAACATTGTTTCTTCAGCGTCTTACAGTCCTGATGAAAAAAGAGTGTTAACCACAGGGTATGATAATACGGTCAGAATTTGGGACGCGGAAACGGGGAGTTTACTGAATACCGCATATGGACAAGGCTTACGAAAATTCTTTTTTGACCAAGGGAAAATGTACGGTGCAGAAAAATTGCAATTTGTCAATCAAGATAATCAACGCTTTTTGGATGGTGCGTTCTCGCCCGACGGTACAGAAATAATCGCGACAACGGACAACGGTATGGCGATTCGCTGGAAAGGTTCGCTCACCCGTCCTGTCTCTCATGTGTCCATGTTTGCCGGTGGCTGGATGTATTCCGCCCAGTACAATCACAACGGTAAAAGCGTTATTACCGCCGGTGGAGATTATTCGGCAAGAATTTGGACAGGGGGCGTTAGTTCCAGTGTTCGTCAGTTTTTAGGGCATACCGATCAAGTAACATTTGCGTGTTTTAGCCCCGATGAAAAATTCGTTGCGACGGCAAGTAATGATAAAACAGCTAGGATTTGGGATATTGCAACAGAGAAACAAGTTTTTCGGCTTGATCATAACGGGGCTGTTTCAACCGTGCGCTACAGCCCGGATGGAAGGCGCATCGCAACAGCATCACTGGATGGTAATATTCGACTTTGGGACGCTCGCACGGGAGCATTACAATTGACATTGCCGGGCGAAGCACTTGGCTTTCACGATGTCGATTTTAGTCCTGACGCTCTGCGTCTTGTCGGGGCTGGAGTTGATGGTGTGGCACGGATATGGGATATTGGTGGGGGATTTTTGCAAGAAGCAACTTCACAAACCTTCAGTGTGATTGCTCCACAGGCAAAAGTACGTGATTTGAACATTGGTGCTGTTATGCTTGGCACTGTTAAAGACTCGGTATTTGCAGCTATTATCAACCCCGATAAATCTGTTGTTCGTATCATGGATATTCGCATTACAGGTGCACACGCACAAGATTTTTCGCTTGTTTCCGGTTTCCAGCCCTTCAGCGTTCAAAGCAGTAGTACTGCTTCGTTGGAAGTTCGTTTTGCTCCTCACGAGCGCGGTATTCGTACGGCTACGTTAGAAATTGTTACGTGGACTGATACGCTTCGTGCAACGCTTCGAGGCGAGGCAAACATCAGGGGGTTTGAGGCATCCGAGGGTGTGAATTTTCCGACAGTACTTGTGCATCATGTAACAGATACAAATTTTACATTGTTGAAAAATACCGGAACGCTCGCGCTTACTATTCTCAAAGTGCAAAAAATCGGTCCTGAAACGGAGCAGTTCTCCTTTTCTATGAGCAAACGAATGCCATTTGTTTTACAGCCGGGTGAAAGTATTATTGCCAAAGCAGGTTTTGCGCCAACAGCAATCGGTATTGCTTCCGGCGGTGTGCGTGTGGATATTGTCGGTGTACAAAAGCCTGTGATTGTACCGTTTGTAGCTGAAGCAGTCGCCGCGAATATAGCAACTCGTCTTGCGGCAACGTTTATTGACAATACCGGAGCAACGCTCGCATTTGCTGAACACGACACTATAAAAGCTCGTGAAGTCCGTACAACACTTATTCGTCCACTTTTAAACTATATCTTTTTTGAGGATAATTCCTCCGAGATTCCCGCGCGATACCGCTTGCTAACGCGCAATCAAACCGACCGATTTGATGCCTTACATCCTGATGTCTTCGAGAGTAGTGCTGGTGTGAATGTGACAAGTGCTACACGGAAAGTGAAGCAAGTACGCGGCATTGAGGCGTATTATCAAATGCTGAATATCTTCGGCAAACGCCTTGCCTCCGAGCCAAAATTAACAGCACGCATAATAGGTTTCAATAGTGATATTGGCTTGGAGCGAGGAAATATAAGGCTTTCGCAGGAACGCGCCGAAACAGTACGGAACTATCTGGTGAACGTTTGGGGTATAGATGAAAAGCGCTTGAAAGTGTCAGCGCGGAATAAGCCGGAACGCGCCTCAAATAATTTCGATAATGATGGGGTGGCAGAAAATCGCCGTGTGGAGATAATGCTTGAACCGCAAGAGGCAATGTCGCCCGTTAGTGCCGATGAAACGCTTTTTGTTGTCGATCCTAATACTGTGCGCTTTTCGGTAGATGCGCGTTCGGAAGAACCCATTGCAGAATGGGGAATTGATATGATTATTGCTCCATGGGGAGCAATAGAAAATGTAGCTAAACAGCAGCTTCTGCCTATGCTTTCCGGTACAGGCACGCCGCCGGAATGGTCAGATTTTCGTTTGAGTAATAGAGAGATACGTTCCATTCGAGGGAGTTTGCCTCGTGGGGAAAAGTACGCCGCTTGTTATTTTCGACTGCGAGTAACAAATAGTGTCGGGCAAACAAGTTTCAGTCAGACGATGCCAATGTGTATTTCGGTAGAAGAGATAAGAGAAATTGCTGTTAATGATTCGTCCCGGATGCGCTCCGTATCGCCGGAAGAAATTAGCCGTTTTGCATTAACATTCTTCGATTTTGATAAAGCGACGGTGAATCAGCAAAATGCTCAGATACTGAATATTATCAAAAGTCGTATCAATCCCGATACACAAGCCACCATTATTGGTTATACCGACCGTGTTGGTGATGCCGCTTATAATAAGCGTCTTTCAGCAGACCGCGCAAAAACAGTAGCTGATTTGTTGGCAGGTGTAAAAAACAGTCAGAAAGTAATGAGCGGTGTCGGAGAATCTCTTTTGCTATACGATAATGATTTACCCGAAGGACGATTTTACTGCCGTATGGTGGAAATTGTCTTGCGTAATGCGCCGCAAGCACATGGTCGTACTTCACCGTAAAATTTATTGTATGATTAGCCCGAAGGTTCATTCTGGTACGTTTGTTACGATTCATCATAAGATTTGTTATTGGAATTAGCACATTCGTTTCATCGCCGCGAGCAATAAATATATGACCACATCTGAACAACTTCTTTCTCTCGCCGCCGAAGCTGATGCCTTGGCAATTCATGTCCAAACAAGGTTTGGCAGTCTTTCTGAGAGGCAGCTTAATTGGAAGCCTGATAGTGAACGGTGGAGTATTGCACAATGTCTTCATCACATTATTACTACCAACACAGCGTATTTCCCAACGTTTGAGAGGATTCTTCAAGGGAAGTACGCACCGACGTTATTGCAGCATATTCCATTTCTGCCTCGTATCATGGGAAGAGAATTAGTCAGGGTTTTAGGGCGGAAACCTCTCCGAAAAATAAAAACATCGCGGATATTTGAGCCTTCAACAAGCACCATAGCAAAAGAAATTATTAACGGCTTTGTTTTGCATCAATCGCGTGTTTGTGCGTATTTGAGAGCGTTCGCGGCACTTAACATTGAATCTGTTGTTGTGTCCGCTCCTCAAAGTGTATTGTTGTTGTTCCCTTTGAAAGACATTCTTATTGCGACGGTTAATCACGAATTCCGCCATGTAGCACAGGCTGAAAATGTGATGAATGTTATCAATTTTGGGATAGTATGATATAATTTAGGGTAAATTTTCACCACTTGTGCAGTTTTTTTATAAATATTTTGGTTGACTGCAAAAATTGTCATATTATATTTCTCATAATGTATCTCTAGCGATAGCCTCCGCTCTATCGCGCCACGCTATGTCGTCTTATTTTACCACACTCTTAATTCAGGAGGAGCTGTATGCAAAAGGTTGTACGCTTTTATAGCATGATTTTCTGTTGTTGTGTGCTGTATTCCACATCAATGTTCGCACAACAGACTACACCCAAGCCCGCTGAAGCGCTTGAAGACTTGTCTTTAGAAGAATTATTAAATGTGGAAATCAGCGTTGCTTCCAACGTTATTTCCGACAAAGATAAACAGCCCGTATCGGTTACGACCATTACACGCCGTCAATTAGAGCTTTCCGGCGCACGGACGCTTGCCGACGCGCTTATGCTTTTTGTCCCCGGATTCTTTGTTACAGAAGACCAAGACGACGTAATTATGGCGTTTCGTGGTCTCGCACCCGATAATAATTCCAAAGTCATGTTGCTGATTAACGGGCAAAACATGAATACGGAATTTTTTTGGGGACCGCCGTATGCAATTTTAACGAGTTCTAATTATTCCTACATTGAGCGTGTTGAGGTTATTCGCGGTCCCGGCTCGGTTACACTTGGGCAAGGAGCGCTTTTGGGTGTGATTAACATCGTTACGCGCAAAGGTTCTGATTTGAAAAATGATGGTGGTAATATTGAAGCCTCTGTCTCAGCCGGATTAGATAATTTCTTGCTTGCAAACGTCGCAACGCAAGTAAAAGTCGGTGATGTCAAAGCTGCATTCTCCGTCTCACGAAATTATTACGGCGGTCAGGAATATCGTAATGAAGGTAATGCACGCCGTCCGAATGAAGGTATTGCCGGCGGTACGGTGTACGATATGGGACATCGGTTAAAGCGCAATGATAATATTGTTGTACAAGGAACAGTGGAATACAAAGGTCTTGAAATCAATGCTTTGTATGCTGATTCTCAGCAGGATTTATACAATTTTTACCGCGACCGCGAAGTATTCGGACAAGCACTTGCTTCAATTGCTGCTTCGTATCGCTTTGAATTTAGTAAAGATGTCAAATTAAAAACCAGCGCTTCCTTTATTCAGGACGATATTCGTCTTGCTTCGCTGACCGGAACGACAATGGGCGGTACGCGGGAAGACCGCTACGGTGCTTCTGCTGTTTTGACGGTGGATAATCTTTGGAAAGGCAATAAACTCGCCGTTGGTGTGGAATATCGCCTCTTTGAGATGGGTAAACAAAACCGTGCAGGAAATAATTTTATTGCCAACGTTATTGGCTTTAATCCTCGCACGATTAACCAAACCCAAACGATGGCATACCGTCAAAATATCAGCGTCATTTCAGCGTTTGTGGAAGATTTCTTTACGGTTAATGAGCAGTTGGATATTTTTGCTGCTGCCCGTTTCGACAGTCATACAGGCTGGGGAACAAACATTGCGCCTCGTGTGGGAGCGCTTTTTGCTGCGTCGAAAGACCTGCGTTTCCGTGCGAGTTATCAAATGGGCTTCCGGGGCGGTGTTGGTTTAGTTTATGGAGGCGGATATCGTAATGACGGGTATTTAAGTTCGACCAATTTTGGGAATATTGAGGCAGCACGAATTCCGGGAGAACGAAATCGCGCAACGGTTCGCCCTGAAATTATGAATAGCATTGAACTTGCTGCGAATGTCAATATTATGCAAAATCTGAAATTTGATGTTGTTGGCTTTTATAATTCCGTAAATGGCGTTTTGGATGTGGGCGTAATTTACCGTGACCGTGTGAATCCTATGAATCCTCAACCCGGTCAGTTTAATATGGTACCGATTGGTACGGATGTTCCGGGTGATTGGAATGGTTATTGGTTCTTTAAAAATGCTCTTGGAAGTATTAATCAATGGGGCGCAGAAGCGACATTGTCGTATTCCAGCGATTTATTTAATGTTAATTTGAGCCATGCCCTTGTACAGATTGCGTCTGTATCGGCAGAGCAGGACGAAGATGCGCGTAGGGGTAATAGTATGTATTTGGCTGAAGATAAAGTTACCAAAGGTATTCGCCACAAAGTATATCCTGAAAATGTCACACGCTTGAACATTTTGGCAACACCATTCAAAGGTTTCGATATTGCCCTTAATGGTATCCTGTATTCGAGTTGGCTTGCGCCGGACGGTTCGGTTGGCAGTGGTGCTTTGTTGTTAAATGCGGGCGCAAGTTATGATATTTTACCTAATGTTGAACTTTCGGTTAATGTTGCCAATATTGCTAATCAAACTCCACTTTCTCCAATGAATGCGAATGCCGGTGGAGCAGGATTACAACCGGGCGCTCCGGCTATTGAAAATACAACATTCTGGGCACGTCTGCGGGTACATTTTTAGTTGTCACTCTCCAATGACAAGAATTATTCGACAGATATAAACAGATATAGCAGAAACGGGCGAGAAATTTTATGTTTCTCGCCCGTTTGTCGTTGATGTGTAATTGAAAAAACGATGGAGTCATCAAAATGAAATTGTCAGTTCATTAGTCATAGAACTAAAAGAAGTGGTGTAGCGACGAAGTGGTGTTGTTGCCGGACCATTGAGAACACGTCCGTCGGTGGCAGAGAAGCGAGAACCATGACAATCACACGAAATACTCCCATTTGCCGGTAAATTTACCGGACATGAAGCGTGAGTACAAATTGCTGATAATGCCAGAAATTCTGTTGTTGATGTGCGAATTATTACGAGTTGTGTGTTATTGACTGTTACACGGGCAGCGCCACCAACGTTTTGCAGTGCTGTTTGTGATGCTATATTAAGCGTGCCTGTACCACCTGATGGTGTATTGGTTTGTTCACAAGCATTCAAAAGGGCAACAGTCGTTCCGGCGCTCACCGCTAAACCAAGCATAGAAGCGGCTTTGAGCAGAAATTCTCGACGCTCTGGCTGTATGCCGCTATGTGCCGTGTTGGTCGTAAGAGCGTTGTCGTTCAATTGGTTAGAGTGTGGAAAGGTACTTTGCAAAGGGTTTTCTGCCTGTGCAATAGTAGGCAAGGTGTGGTGAATCATAGATCTCAACGAGAATTGTGAAGAAAAAAATGGTGAAGCACGTGATTGACGGTGAAAGTTACTCTTCCATATTTTGCTCGTGTGTTGTTTGCACGTGAGTTTCTTGGGTATGTGTGTGGCGTAAATCTTGCTCTTGAGGTTGTGGGTTTTCAACAGATGTCGGCGGAACGAGTGCTTGTGCGACTTCCAGTACATCGGCTCTTTCAGCCATGAGTTCTTCTAATTCGCGTGGCTTGGGTAAATCCGCGAGACTGTGTAATCCAAAAAGGCGTAAAAACTCATCAGTTGTACCATAAAGTAAGGGTTTGCCAACCGATTCACTGCGCCCGACAATGGTAATGAGGTTTTTTTCCAACAAGCGGTTCATAATCTCATTAGAACTTACGCCGCGAATGACTTCCAACTCGGGCTTGGAAACAGGTTGGCGATAAGCGATAATGGCAAGGGTTTCCAAACCCGCTTTCGACAGACGCTTTTTCGATTTTGATTTGACAAGCCGTGCAAGCAATTCTCCATGTTCGGGGTTCGTTGCAAACTGATAGCCTTTGCTGCCTTCGCGTGCTAATTCAACAACACGAAAGACCCGACCTGTTGCTTCTAAATCTTGATTTAATTCCTCTACAAGGCTTTGTATCAAGCGTTCAGAAGAATCTTTTTGCTCGTTGCTTGCTTCTGATTCTGTAATCGGCAAGTTTCCATTGCTTGAGCCATCCTGAGCGCCTTCGGGGGGCTCAATGTTCAGTAATGTAATATGCACATCGTCGGGCGCGCTTTGTCCCGTGTTTTTCGTTGTACCATTTGTGTGTGTTAAGCCATGTTCGCCTACGGAGAGAGACTCGGAAATCGGGTTTTTATTGGATTTCGACGCTTTTTTCTCTGTTTCGTCTGTACCTTGAAGAAGGCTATACAGCGCCTGTGCGGAAAGTGGCTCTTCGGAAGCAAAAAGTAAGACTTCCAAAGCACGAATTTGCTCGTACCGTGACATAGTAAGGAAATCCGGTCGCGGAAGCGCTTCGGGAGGTGCATCAATGTTAATGTGTTCGCGTTCAGCGAAATCGTCGTTGTGAGGTGTTTGAGATGAATCCATGTGGAATATCAAATGGGAACAATAGTGTGTTAGCGTTTGTAGAGTTAAAATCTTTTTAGGAAATGTTTATCAGGTTGTTGAAGCCAAAAGTCACGAATTTTTTCAAAATGGGTGATACGTTCAGTGATTTTAGTGATTTCTCGCGGGTAAAATTCAAAGAGCCGATCGCATAATTCCATCAGAAATGATAACTGTTTGCCTAATTTGGGGCTGTGCTGCCAGCGAATTTCGTTCCCAAAACACGCCGTCCGCAAAGCCTTGTGTGGATGCGTCAAGTTCCGCATTGGCAAGCCGCTTTAATGCCAACAAGCAGTATTCTTCTTCTTGTTCAATTGCTACAAATTTCCGCCGACCTCCAATCACCGCAGATATACACGCTTGCCGTTGGTTTGAGCAATCACATCATTGGCGCGAACCATGATTCCATCTATACTGTGTACTCAGCATCATTCCTAGCACGGAAGGTTGTTCCGTTGAAGGATTTTGTGAGATTGTACGGCGGGTCGAGTATAAGCACATCCACAAAGCCGGAAGGTAAGTGTGGAAGGGCGGTTTGGCAGTCTTGGCAATAGATTTTGCCAAGCACATTCGTTACTGACTCTGCTTGAGAGAGATTTTGTAACATGGTTTGAACGATGCACGTTCTTCCTCACTTACAACAAGTGTACGGTTCATCGGCGCACGAGATTTCTCTTTCTGTTGCATTATTTTCTTAATCCTTGAAAAATCTCCAACACCGCATCAAAACTCATCGCCCCCTTATCACCCACACCATGCTCACGCACCGAAACCGTGCCTTCCTCGGCTTCTTTTTTGCCGATGACAAGCGCAAACGGTACTTTCTTCTGTTCAGATTCAGCGATTTTCCGATTCACTTTTTCCGCGCGGTCATCCAGTTTTACACGGTAGCCTAATTTCTCCAGACGTGCCGTTAATTCTTGCGCGTAGGGAAGCTGTGCATCCGTAATCGGCAGCACGGAGATTTGCACCGGAGCGAGCCAAAATGGGAAGTTTCCTGCATAATGCTCAATCAAAATGCTCAAAAATCGCTCCATTGAGCCAAAGGGCGCACGGTGAATAATGACCGGGCGGTGTTTGGCGTTGTCTGCGCCTGTGTATTCAAGTTGGAAGCGTTCCGGCATAACGTAATCCACCTGCACCGTACCAAGCTGCCACTTGCGTCCGATAGCGTCGCGCACGATAAAATCTATCTTCGGACCGTAAAATGCTGCTTCACCTTCGCCAATGAAGTATTCAAGCTGCATTTCGTCGGCAACTTCCTTGATTTCACGCTGCGCACGTTCCCAAAGCGCAATGTCGCCGCCGTATTTGTCGGCATTGTCGTCGCGGAAGGAAAGGCGTGTGGTTACGTCCATTCCGAAGGTTTTGAAGACGTGTTGCGTGAGTTCAATCGTGTTTTTGATTTCATCTTTCAGTTGGTCGTCGGTGCAGTAAATATGTGCATCGTCTTGTGTGAAGCCGCGTACACGGCTCAGTCCGTTCAATTCACCCGATTGTTCGTAGCGATAGACCGTCCCAAATTCCGCCAAACGCACGGGCAAATCACGGTACGAGCGCGGCTTGGAATCAAAGACTTGGTGATGGTGTGGGCAGTTCATCGGCTTGAGCAAATACTCCTCTTCGCGCCCTGTTTCATCGGTGAATTTAATCGGCGGGAACTGCGAATCGGCATAATACGGGTAATGCCCCGACGTTTTGTAGAGATTCAAATTGCCGATATGCGGCGTAATCACTTCCTGATAGCCACGTTTAATTTGCTCATCGCGTAAGAAGGCTTCCAATGTGCGGCGCACAAGTGTACCGTTCGGAAGCCAGACGGGAAGACCTCCGCCGATGGTTGGTGTAATCATAAAAAGTTCCAGTTCTTTGCCCAATTTGCGGTGGTCGCGCTTTTCAGCCTCTTCGCGGAGCTTGATAAAATCTTCCAGCATTTGTTTTTTCGGAAATGAAATGCCGTAGATGCGCGTTAAAACCTGACGATTCGAGTCGCCGCGCCAGTACGCGCCTGCAACCGAAAGCAATTTCGGGAACTTCAAAAATCCGGTGGAAGGAACGTGCGTTCCTCGGCACAAATCCGTGAATTCACCTTGCTTGTAGAGCGATATTTCCTGCCCTTTGAAGCCTTCCAACAGTTCCAATTTATATTCATCGCCTTTTTCTTTGAAATACTTCACCGCATCGTCCCACGAGATGTCCTGACGCTGAAACGGCACATCGCGCTTGGAAAGTTCTGCCATTTTCGCCTCAATTTTCGGCAAATCTTCCACCGAAAGTTTAATGCCGTTTGGTAAATCTACATCGTAGTAAAAACCTTGTTCAATCGCAGGTCCTATACCGAATTTCACACCCGGATAGAGTGCTTCTAGAGCCTCCGCCATAAGGTGCGCGGTGGAGTGCCAGAAAATAGCCTTACCTTCTTCTTGGTCAAAGGTAACGATACGGGCATTCGCATCTTGAGTGATAGGCGTGGAGAGGTCTTTGGGCTCGTTATTGAGAAAAATACCAACAGCATTGCGTGCAAGACCTTGTGAAATGGATTCTGCGACTTGCAAGCCTGTTGTGCCGCTTGGATACTCGCGTTTTGAACCGTCTGGGAGAGTAAGGATGATGTTCATGGAACTGTAATAGAGGTATGATTGTGTAGATTATATGAAATTACGTTGCAATATTTGAAGAATGTGGAAAACTTTGGGAAAACTTCTTCCGTATTATCACAGGGAAAAACGGGTAAGTATTGTGATTATATCGTAAAATTTTGTTATGTTGGTTGCTCTGTATTGCTGTCGTTGTAAGCAGATAAAACGAAGAAAGCGCTTGTTTCCTCTGTTGTGCGTAAAGTAACCTTTCGCAAAAATCAACGTAGAACAGCAAAAATACAGAATTTTTCTACGAAAGAATAGCTTGAATCAAGACTATGGAAACATTTTACGCTCCCTATACTTTTAGCAGCGAGGATATTCGCCGTATAACCGAGATTGTTGGTGTAGAACCACAATCTCATGACGGAGAACATCTGTTTATACTTTCTAATTCCCAAACCCGTCAATCACTAATGCTGAACGTTTCTAGTAACGTTAATTTAGGTGATGACCGGAGTGGGGCATTGGTGATTGCTCAAACACAGCATGGATACTTTGAACTCCATGACTGTACGGGATTTATGGTGTTCGAGCCCGATGAACTCATTTTTGTTTCTGCAAATGATACACATATTTCCGGTTTAGTCGTTGGTAAACAATGTACCTGCTCAATGTTTACGAATGTCCGCAAAAGCAATTTGTCGGCAGATTTTGCCGAGCTTGATCCTCGCTTGCTCATGTCGGCAATGCAATTGTCGGTTGCGGAGATGCTTTTGACTATAGAATGATGGTTTTGATAAGTATCTGTTTATCATGTATAACCATAGAGAACATCCCTGCGTAGCATAGAGTAAGAATAGAGTAAGAAAATTTTTTGAGAAAAATGTATTTGCAATGAAATTTGAAATTCACATTTTCAACGACACTGAATGTAAGCCCATTCCTAAAGCGAAGATGAGGCGTGTTATAGAAAATGTGCTGCAAGGTGAGCAATGGCGAGGCAAGCCTATCCTATCCGCCTCTGTGAGTGTTATCTTGGTAGATGATGCGAAAATTCACGCTATGAATAACGAATTTCTACATCATGACTATCCAACTGATATTATTACGTTCCCTCTTGAGGATGAGGTATTAGATGGCGAACTTTATATCAGTCTTGATACAGCAGCTCGTCAAGCCAAAGAATACGGTGTTTCGCTGACTAATGAACTGATGCGCCTTGTTGCGCATGGAACACTGCATTTGGTTGGTTATGATGATGCAACCGATCAGCAACGCAAGGAAATGAGCCGTTTAGAAGATAACTATATTCAACTTTCTCTGCTACGTCAGTGATTCTAGGTACAGATTGTATGCGCGAAAACATCATTGATATTATTGCATACCTGATGGCGGAACTGCACAGTAATCACGCTATCAATGAAAAAACTGTTGCAACTCTGAGCAACCAAGGCTATTCTCAATCAGAGATTTCTACTGCATTCTCTTGGCTTGCTGACCGTGCGAGTATGCAGGAGTTTACAAGTGTTGCAAAAGAAGGTAGTCAGTATTCGTTTCGTATTTTGCATGATTTTGAGAAGATGTTTGTGTCTTCAGAAGTATTTGGCTATCTCCTTTTGTTACAGCAGCTTGGCGTTTTAGCGCATGGACAATTAGAAGAGGTAATCGAACGTTGCATTGCCACAGGGCAGCAGCCAATTGAATTATCGGAAGTCAAGGAAATTATTGCCGCGTTGCTTTTTAGTACAGATCCCTATAGCGCTCCTGGAAGGCGTATATTTTTGCATCCGACCGATATGATTCACTAACATACATTATTAGTCAGGGTTCCGTAGTTCAGCTGGATAGAACACAAGTTTCCTAAACTTGGTGTCGCAGGTTCGACTCCTGTCGGGACCACAATTTTGCGGTTAAATCTTTTATGGAAGGTTTAGCCGCTTCTTTTTACGTTTGATGTTTATGGTCACTAATCAATATATTCTATGAATAATACATCGTCATTTATCAAATTTACCGATTTACCGTATAAGCGTCCTGATTTAGAGGTGGTAAAAGCAAAATACCAGGCATTGTGGTCCGCCTTGGATACAGCAAACTCTGCCAATGCTGTGCTCGATTCTGTGAGGGTTTGGAATAATTTGCGTACTGATTATACCACGATGGAAAATCTCGCCGAGACTCATTTTACACAAAATGTCAAAGACGAGAACATCAAAGCCGAAAAGCAATTTTATACCGATAACAGCCCTACTGTTACCGAATGGAATGAGGAAGTTTCCAAACGGCTCTTACATTCACCTTTTCGTCAAGACGTGGAAGCACGATATGGGCATCTGTTTATTCGTCGTATGGAAGATGCCGCGAAAACGTTTACGCCTGATATTAAGCAATTACTTATTGACGAGGCGAATGCAGGACAAGAGTACACTTCATTACTAGCAGAATTGGAAATCGAATTTCGTGGCGAGAAATATAATTTGTCCGGTATTCGGAAATTTGCTGAAGAAACAGACCGAACAATTCGCCGTGAGGCTTCTGAAGCACAACAACAAGCCTTAATGACTGTTGCCGAGACGTTGGATACACTATTTGATCGGCTGGTGAAGATTCGTCACGAAATTGCCCAAAAAACAGGGTTTGCAAGTTTCACAGAGTTTCGTTACACGCAAATGGGGCGTATTGAATATACTGCTGCGGATGTTGAGAAATTTCGTGCAGCTGTGCAGGAAATTGTTGTACCAATTGCTCTTAAACAGCATGAAAAACAGGCAAAACGTTTGGGATTAGGTGGTTTGGAAGAATTTTATTCCTTTGACGAAGCGCTGAATTTTCCCGATGGTAATCCCCAGCCTTCTGCACTTGAAGAGAGCATTATTGCGGATACACAGACGATGTATAATGAACTACATCCCGAAACCGGTCGTTTTTTTGCTATGATGACCGAGGGTGGGTATATGGATTTGACTACTCGTCCGAACAAAGCTCGGGGCGGTTATTGTACAAATTTTCCCGGATTTGGTGTGCCGTTTATTTTCTCAAATTTTAACGGTACTGCTGACGATATTCGTGTTCTTACACATGAGGCGGGACACGCTTTTCAGGTGTATTGCAGCAGTCAAATACAGCCGCTTTTGGATTATTTTTGGCCCACAATGGAGGCTTGTGAAATTCACTCAATGAGTATGGAGTTTTTGACATGGGATTGGATGGAGAAATTTTTTGGCAAGAAAACTCCGCAATTCCGCTATTCCCACCTCGAAGAAGCCATTACCTTTTTGCCGTATGCCTGTGCGATTGATGAATTTCAACATTGGATTTATGCGCATCCGACGGCAACACCGCAGGAACGCAAAGTACAATGGCAAGCGATGGAACGCACGTATCTCCCTTGGCGAAAATACGGTAACGCACCTTTTAATCTCTCCGGTGCGCTTTGGCAAACACAATTGCATGTCTATTTGTATCCATTTTACTACATTGACTACGCGCTTGCCCAACTGTGTGCATTGCAATTCTGGAAGCGTCATCAGAACAAGGATACAAGCGCTTTGCAGGACTATATTTCAATTTGCCGTATCGGTGGTAGTAAACCATTTTTGGAGATTGTTCGTGCCGCGCATCTGGATTCACCTTTTGAATTAAGTACGATGAAATCCGTTATCTCAGAGGCTGCTTTGTGGCTGGATAAGCAGGCTGTATGAGTGCCGTTCAACAAAATGTTGCGAAGTTTGGTCTACTGAGTCGAGCGGTAGAAATATGTTAATAAGTGTCAAAATTTTTGCTTCTACTTGCATGGAAAAGGAAAGAAGCGCTAAGTTTGTTGACTGATATAATTTATTCTCTGTTGATTTAATCACGTGTAGGTTTGCCATGAAAACAAAAATTTTGCTTGTTATTGCCGTTATAGCTGCTTGTGGTGTGGTGTGGTTTTCTCCTACTTTGCAATCGCGGCTTTCAACACTTATTACGCCTGATGCACCTCTTTCCCAAGCTGCTTCGGTTGAATCACGCACTCTTACTGATGCATCTCCGGCTACCACAGAGGATTTGAATGCGGTACAGCAGGATATTACTAATTCGCGGCGCAATGCCATTACGCGAGCTGTCGCGCAGTGCAGTCCGGCTATTGTCGGTATTAATGTTGTCGAAGTACGTGAATATCAAGTACGTGACCCTTTTGCCGATTTTTTTAATGACCCGTTTTTCGGGCAATACTTTGGTCAGCGTGCGCAACCGCAGACGTATCGTCAGGAAGTTGCGGGTTTGGGATCGGGGTTTCTCATTTCTCAAGACGGATACATTCTTACTAATGACCACGTCGCCGGTCATGCTTCTAAAATTGTCGTTACGATGAATAACGGCGAAAAGTATAATGCAAAACTGATTGGAACCGACCGTACAAGTGATGTTGCTTTGCTCAAAATTGATGATGAAAGTGCAAAGGGTATTACCTTCCCATTTTTACGCTTTGCTAATTCGGATGATATTATTATCGGCGAATGGGTTATTGCACTTGGTAATCCCTTTGGTCTTTTTGATGTTAATGCAAAACCTACGATTACCGTCGGTGTTATCAGCAACTCTGGTGTGAATATGGTACAGGAAGGCAGAGTTTATCGGGGGATGATTCAAACTGATGCGGCAATTAGTTCCGGTAATTCCGGTGGACCGCTCACAAACTCGCTGGGCGAAGTTGTTGGGATGAACACTATTATTTATTCAACAGCACAAAGCGGCTCAGGTGCTGGTAGTATTGGTATTGGCTTTGCTGTCCCTGCAAATCGTGTACGGAAAATTATGGAAGCATTGAAAAAAGATGGTTCTATTAACCGTGATTTTAATGTCGGTCTTCGCGTGCAGCAAGTAGATGAACGTATTGCGAAATATTTGGATTTGAAGAAAGTACAAGGTGTGGTTATTAGCGAGATTGCGTATGGTTCTATGGCTGAGAAAGCAGGTTTTGAGCCGGGAGACATTATTGCCGAGATTGATGGCATGAAGATTCGTCGGGAAAATGATGTTTTGACGGTCATCAATGACGGTGTTGTCGGGCAAACACTCAGTTTTACTATTCAACGAGGCGATAAAACGTTGACAAAACAATTGCTCCTAGAAAAGCGGAGAAAATAGTTTTGGTGGGATGATAAAGTGGATTTCCTCCTGCTTCTACACTGTGCACTGTTTTAGTATTGTATCCGCTCTAATGTCGTGTGATGGTAGAGCGGATATCTTAGAGACTGTTTGAAAACTCAAAATACAGTGTTTTTGCCCTCATCTGCCATCGTTACGATGGCACCTTCTCCCAGAGGGAGAATGTGGAAGAAAAGCGCCCCTGTATCTGACCTCCTCTCCCAAGCGCTTCGCTCGGAGAGGATTGAGGTGAGGGCGGAGGTAATTTTCAAACAAGCTCTTAGAACAGATACAAACGTTACCCGTGCATTGCGGGGAAGTTTTTCAATGCACGAACGATAGATGCTTCGTGCGTGGCAATTTCCTCTAGGCGTTTCTCAACAACTTCGGTAGGAAAATACTGTTTAGCAATATCAACAAATGTCATATAATGTCCTTCTTCTGAAGCCATAAGGGAATGATAAATTCCCCGTAAATCTTCAGGAATAGCTTCCGAGGCTGCAAGCAGAGTAAAGCGTTCACAAGAGCGTGCTTCAATTAGACAATCTACCAAAAGTAAGTCCAAAAGGCGCTGTGGTTCTTGTTTAGAAACGATGGATGAGAGTTGTTGTGCATACGGATTGCCTTTGTCCAATCCCAGTGAGAAACCACGCTGTTCCAACTCTCCTACCATTAACTTAAAATGTGCAGTTTCCTCTTCCAAAATAGTGATAACCTCACGCACTAATGCGGTTTTATCGGGATAGCGCATAATGAGATTCAATGCATTCAGAGCGGCTTTTTTTTCGCAATGCGCGTGGTCGCGCATAATTGCAGGCATATTGGCGGCGGCTATGTCTAGCCACTCAGGATGAGTCTGTACTTTAAGGCAGAGCATGACGTTTGGGGGAAAACAAGTGACGTTTGGTGTAGGTTTAGGTTTTGTACAAAATTATCTTTCACTATCTGTACGGACGGTTGGGCGGCTGCGTTCTTCCTCCCTATGATTAAATCTTTTACCGCTTAGATGCTTATGATAACTGCAACAGGCTATTCTGAAAAATGACTACTTCGCAAAATGTAGTTAGCTTCGAGACTTAGTATTTCTTTTACACCCGGAATCCACCGAAGAGGTGTTAAAGATACAGTTGGCAATCCAAATTTCATTTTAAAAACCGGTCTAAGTAAAAAATACTGTTCATTCACCAGGCTATATCCGGCAGCTTGCATTGCTTTTTTAAAACGCTTTACCGTCAAACGAATATCTGCCAAACGCCGTACTTCCTCAATATCGAGAGGATGCCAGCCTGAGTTAGTCATCACTTTGAAGAGTGGTTTAGGCAGCAAGTGAACATATGGAAATTTTCCCCAACGATTGCGAAGCAAATGTTGATGACCGCCAAAGGGCGAGCTATAGGGGGGGAACTCAATAAAAACGTGTCCGCCTGGCTTCAAAAGACGTTTGATGTTCCGTAAAGCCAGTTCAGTGTTGTCCAGATGTTCGATGACATCGCGTAAAATAACAAGGTCGAATGTTCCTTGCCATGAGGTTTGTAACTCATCAAACACAACATTGTGCGTCGAAAGTGTAATCGGTATCCCCAAAATTTCCGCTATTGTTTGACCATAATCTAATCGATGATGTTCAATATCTGTGCCGAGAACATCTGTTGCACCTGCCTCTACAAATGCCATCAAGACTCCTGCTTCTGCGCAACCAATTTCGGCAACACGCTGACCTGCTCGGAACACACCTTGTTCCTGCAAGTACGGTACAAGAACTTCTTTAGCAAGTCGATATTGATATCCCCAATAATGTTTGATATTGTCAGGAAATTCATCTCTTCCCGTAATGCGTTGGTATGAATCCATAAAAATAATGTCCGGTGCGGTCTTCGGGTGGGTGAACGTGAAATTGATATTGACCTCGCGTAAAACAATTGTCATAGTTTTGACAGATGGTCGGAGCGCAACAAAATACAGTCTTTTTCAAGTGTCTCACTCATCTTTGGGATGACGCACATTCTGTTTTGAGAGCTTTCCAGCGAGATCGTAACTAAAGAGCGTTTGCAGACCTGATTTGAGATCGGGTTCTTTTGCCATAAGGTCGTATAGGTCGGCTTTCCGCCATGTAATAAGTCGCATGGTCGTTGCTGCTTTAACAGTTGCCGATGCGGGATTGCCGGTTAAAAAACTCATTTCGCCGATAAAACTGTTATCGCGCACGTAGGTAATCGGTTTACCGTCGAGGTGAACAGTTGCTGTGCCGTCATAAACAAGCATGAGGCGTTCTACGTCTTTATGCTCTGCGATGAGAACATCACCTTTGTTAGCAGTTTTCCACTCGGCAATATCCATCAGTTGTTTAAAAATGACATTGGGTAAACTCCGAAAGGCAGTAGATTGCAAATAGCGTTCTTCTTCACTCCACGAGTCACTGTGGCGGGTTTTATAAAGCGTTAGCGATTGAAACAAATTAATCAGTAATACTACACTGGTTCCGGCAATATGAACATATTGAAGTTCATGGGGAATATAAATCCAATAGAGTAATTGTAGTGCAAAACCAATAACCAAACCTGCACGCAACCACAATGGAGGCTTAACAGCAAACGCGAGTGCTTGTACGATGTATGGCAGAATAATGAGTAAAACAGGAACAATACCCATAGCGAACAAAAGAATCAATACGCAGAAAGAAGAGCAATTATGCGGCAAATATACGAAATTCCGCTCTTGGTCAAAAACACTCTTCGGCTGAATTGATGTCGAATACCGGAATTGATGAGCGTAATGGAGCATTAAAAAATTCGACTTTGACAGAACAATACGAATAAAGACCAATGATAATTACGACACAAAGAAATTTCAACGCGGGAAATAACGTAAACTTTTCCTAATTTAACTAGTTGATATTGTCATAATCTAATCATTGTTGTTGCAGTTTTCTTGCAACAACACTACTTGTTTCATAATGCACCTCACCAATGCTGCAACGTTTGACTATCCGCCATTTTACCCTCATAGACGAGCTTGATATTGAACTTGGACGCGGCTTAAACATTATCACCGGCGAAACCGGTGCTGGGAAATCTATTATTGTTGACGCACTTTTGTTGCTTTTCGGTGAGCGAGGTTCTGCCGAATATGTTCGCAAGGGTGCTACAAAGGCAGTTATAGAGGGAAGTTTTGTGATTACAGGGAATAAATTTATTCGCCCTTTGCTACAAGAACATGAAATTGAGCATGATGGCGAGCAATTGATTTTGCGACGTGAGATTTCGGAAAAAGGTACATCTCGTTCATTTATCAATGATTCGCCCGTACCAGTGGGCGTTATGCGGGAAGTTGGTGCACAATTAGTAGATTTTCACGGTCAACACGAGCATCAATCACTCCTACGTGCAGAGGCTCACGTCAATTTTATTGATAATTTTGAAGGTGTATCGGCACGTTTGGAACACTATCAAGAACTTTTTGCAGCACTCAAAACACATCTTTTGGAGCGATCTACGCTTGCTGAACGAGAACGGGCGTTGCGTGAACAAGCAGAATTTCGTCATTTTCAATTAGAAGAAATCAATCAAGTTAATCCACAGCATGACGAAGAAGAAAGCCTTGAACAAGAACTTGCTTTACGAGAAAATGCTGAACAATTATATGATTTGACCTATCGTTTGGCAACGCTTTTGTATGATTCTGAAGATTCCGTGCGTGACCGTTTAGTCACGGCAAAAAATATCTTAGACGAACTGGCACAGATTGACAAAGAATTCGCCGAATACCGGTCCGAATGTCAATCCGCGATAGCAATTGTAGGCGAAATCACAAAATTTTCTCAAAGCTATCGCGACACGATTGAATTTCAGCCGGAGCGCTTGGAAGAGATTCGATATCGCTTGCAACAGCTTGCTCGTTTGCGAAAAAAATATGGCGGGAAAGATGAACTATTTGCAAAGTGGAATGAACTCAAGCGCGATGCGGAAATCGCCGAGAATTTTGATGTTGCGAAAGAGCGCTTAGATACTACTATTGAAGAAATACGGCTTCAATTAGCAAAAGCAGCGCAAGCGCTTTCAGAGCAGAGGAAAAAAATTGCGACAAATATTGAAAAAACAATTATTACCACCTTGCAAACCCTGGGGATGCCACATATCCGCTTTGCGGTAAATTTCTCACGAGAAATTGCTGTTGCATCGGGGGCAGATGAATTGTATGTCGTTATAGATTCTGAGCGAGTTGTCGCCTATCCTAACGGAGCAGAAAAAGTTGAATTTCTTATTGCCGCAAATCCCGGAGAAGAACTCAAGCCAATGGCACGTATTGCTTCGGGTGGGGAAATTTCCCGTGTGATGTTGTCGTTGAAGGCTGCATTGGCAGAATCGGAGCGTTTGCCGATGATGGTCTTTGATGAAATTGATACCGGTATTAGCGGGAGAATTGCACAGAAAGTCGGCAAGACAATGAAAGAACTTTCCAAACATCCGCAAATTATCGCTATTACACACCAACCACAGATTGCTGCCCTTGCCGATACGCATATCATGGTCGAAAAGCGTCAAACTGCCACGAGTACTCGCATTTCAGCCGTTGTCTTGACAGACGACGAGCGTATTTATGAGGTCGCCAGACTGTTGAGCGGTGAAGAAATTACCAACGCAGCACTGGAAAGTGCAAAGGAACTTGTTTTGGCAGAATAAAGTACGCTCGGAGCAAAAGAATTGACGCTTTTAGTGTTGAGCATAATGAGTTTGAAGTGATGATCGGAGTGAATGATTTTGATAGTGCGATTTGCTCAATACCCTAACGCTATCACGCAAAAAATCATGGATAAAAAAGCTATTGGTATAAAACCAATATAATAATCGATATAACAACGATATAACTTTTGTAATGAAGCTAGATAGTCACATGACGACGTTTCTCCGGTATATTATTCTTTGTTTTTGCAGCGCAGTTTTGTTTCTATGCTGCTCAGCAACGAATAGTGCCGCGCAAACCCGTGTTATTGACTCGCTTTTGATAGAGTTGCATCGTCCGGGTGCAGAAGATATGCGCTTTGTAGATTTGCTCAATGAAATTAGTTATGCGTACAATGCCTATAAAGCAGATAGTGCTTTGTTGTATGCAAAACAAGCATTAACAGTAGCAGAGCGGGGGAATTATCGGAAAGGGATTGCCCAAGCGTGTCGTAATACAGGATTTGCTTATCAGCGACTAGGAAAACTAGCCGATGCGACAAGTTATTATCTCCGCGCAGTGCCGTTATTTGAAGAGATGAAAGATTCTCTTGGATTGGGGAATGTTTGGAATGGTCTGGGCATTTGCTATTTTGAGCAAGGCGACTATGAAAATGCGTTGGATTTTTATCAGCGTGGCGAACCGCTATTTTTACACTTGGGAAAAATGGATAGATACGCCGCTTCATTATCGAATATCGGTTATACGTATTTACAGATGGGAAATTTGAATCTCGCACAGGTATATGCTGAAAAGGCGCTTGCGTTGGCAGAGCGGTATAATGTGCCGGTGATACAAATTTTTGCTCTTTCTCATTTGGGTGATATAGCGCGACGGAGACAAGAATACAATGCTGCAGAGAGCTTTTTTCAACGAGGTATTGCTGTGATTGCGAAAACACCGACAAACTCTGTTGCAAATTCACGATTGTACTATTTGTTGGGGTATTTGTACACTGATATGCAGCGTTATGGCGAAGCAAAACGCTATCTTGATTCTTCTTTGGCACTTTCAGAGAGAGGAAATATGCGTTTTCGTATCAAAGATACTTTTGAAGGTTTTCAGCATTTGTACGAAGGTATGAAAAACTACGAAATGGCGTATAAATATCAGCGTTTGGTAGTCTTGTACAAAGACAGTCTGTTTAATCAGGAAAGCGCGCGACAAATTGCCGCCATGCAGCGTGAAATTGAATCACGCGCTCAGGCAACACAAATTAAACTTTTGACTAAAGACAATGAAATTCAACAAACGACCAGAAATGCACTTCTTGGTGTTGTTGGTGTGATTATATCTGCTGGACTATTGCTGGCACGGGCATATATCCGTATGCGAACTGTCAATAAGCGCCTTTCACTGCAAAATCAGGAAATACGTGAGCAACGTGCGCGTTTGGAAGAGCAAACAAACGAAATTGCTTCAATGAACAGTGAATTACAGTTGAAAAACTCGCATCTAATAGAATTAAATGAGGAAAAATCTCAATTTATGAGGATTGCAGCACATGATTTGAAAAATCCGCTAACAAGTATTAATGCCCTCGCCGGATATATGACAATGGAAGCAAAAAACTTACCGTATGAGGAAATTACATTGTTATCAGGGCGAATTAGCAATACTGCTGAGAGAATGTTTCAACTCGTCAAAAATTTGTTGGATGTCAATGCGATTGAGAGTGGAAATTTTGCCTTGCAATTAATGAACATTGATACTGCATCATTAGTTGAAACCTGTGTTCAAAGCTACATGGATACTGCAAAGACAAAAGAGATTACACTTTCTTTTACGGCGCTTCATCGGTCAGAAATCAGTAAAGAGTTTTATGAATTTTATGCTTTTGCAGATGAACAAGCCGTTGCACAAGTAGTGGATAACCTTGTCTCTAATGCGATAAAATATTCCCCCGTTGGCAAACGTGTGTCTGTCCGCATTTGCCATGAAGAGATTGTAAGCGAAGGCTATGAATATCGCACTGTCAAACAAGAGTTTATCCGAATTGAAGTGCAAGATGAAGGTCCGGGATTAACGCTGAGTGACAAACAATTGCTCTTTGGCAAGTTTACCAAGCTCTCCGCCCGCCCAACTGCCGGAGAAGATTCTAATGGCTTAGGGCTTTCTATTGTAAAACAACTTGTTGAAATGATGAAAGGTGAGGTTTGGTGTGAGTCAGAATATGGCTTTGGTGCCATGTTTATTGTGCGTTTGCCAGCATCCAATATTGAATTGAGAGAAGGTTAGAGTCTGCGCAGTACCGTCAAAAAACAGTAGGATGTGGCAGCGATGATTTTTAACGCAATTATGATGGTATTATGGTACGACAATGTCATTTGAAAATAGAATTTCCTCATTGTTTTTGGGACTGTTGGTATGAAGCATCGTCATAGTCGGCAAAGTAACTGCCGTGCATATTCTATTCTATGGCAAACCTTTTGTCGCCAGGCATTGTGCTTCCTAATATGGGGATGTATCGGTAATGTATTTTACGTATCTGCTGAGCAGCGTTCGCAAGTGATTACCCTTATTGGAGCAGAACATGTACAATCTATTGGACATGATGTTGAATATTTACGTACTGTGCGTCGAGAGGTAGGAGTTCAAGAGATAGTGCAAAGTGAGTATGCCGCAAAGTTTCAAACATCTATGCAACGCTACCCTAATTTTGGTTATACTAATGAAGTGTTGTGGTTTCGCCTGCGCTTAAAAAATACGACATTTGAACGGATTGAACGGATATTGGATGTTGGCTCGGTATTTTTGGACTCAGTCGCACTTTATGAACCGCTTCCGTCAGGAGGCTTCAAAGAATCATGGTCCGGCAGTGGTATTTTTATTGAACAGCGGTCATTAAAAATGCGTCGTGCAGCTTTTTTGCTCCGCTTAAAGCCATTTGAAGAAAAAACAATCTACATCCGCTCCGTCGGTACACTTCCAATGATATTTCATTTCGAGGTATATCCCCACAACGATTTTGTTGCCGCGCAACGTAATGAAGCAAATTTCGATGGTGTTATTTGGGGAATTATTTTGTGTATCGTTGCTTTTAACATCGTCTTATTTTTGACGACACAGCGTTCATTGTACGGTTGGTATGCGCTTCATGCTGCTGCCAGTCTTTTTGCACTCTTGAGTATTCAAGGCGTACCGACTGAATATATCTGGCTTGGAATCGAGAAGTTTAGTGTACGGATTTTGGAAGTGAGTATTTCTTTGTCAAATTTGTTGTCGCTTTTGTACGCGCAGTATTTTCTTGGTTCAAAACGTTATACACGCTTACATCGTATTTTTCAGGCAGAAGCATCTATTGCATTGCTATTGATGGTGCTGTCGGCAGCGGGTTGGAGCAGTTTTATGATTGCTAGTCTTTATACACTTGTTGTGGTAATTACGATTGTTTCGGTAGCGTTGATTGTCAGAAAGGAATATACAGGTATCATGCGTACTTCCTTGATGCTCTTTGCTATGGCGTGGGCGGTGTGTACATTCTCTGTCACTACTGCCAACAGCATAGGTTTCTTGGGAGATTATGGTGAATATTGGGGGGTTAAAGCCGGTTCGCTTGGTGCGGCGGTGCAATTATTTATGGTTGCCATTGCTTTAATTATTCGTGCAGGTAGCACGGAGAGGGAACTACAGCATGCGCAAGAGGAGCGTCATGTCGCAGAAGAAGAGCGTCAACGGGAAATTGCTCGAAATCAAGAACTCTCTGCTGCGTATGATGCTATTCGCCGACAAGCAGAGCAGCTTGAGGAGCAAGCGCAATCGCTGACGATTGCGAATGTAGAAATGGAGCAAATAGCGCATGAACTCATGCAACAACGTACATTGCTTCAGCAAAAAAATGACGACCTTAATGCACTGAATGCCGAGAAAAGCGAGATCCTCAGTATTGCAGCACATGATTTGAAAAATCCGTTGACCGGATTAAAAGGAATGTTGGAAATTCTTCGCAGTGGTGATGATTTTAAGCCCGCATATTTGACAAAGATGACACTGACAATGCAACAGTCAGTAGATAGAATGTTCGAGATTATTAGAAACTTACTGGATATTCAAGCATTAGAAGAAGGTGCGATTAAGCCTCAATTTGCTACCTTCGATATGGTCTCCGTTGTAAAATCGCTTGTAGACTCCTATCGGTTGCCGGCAGCAAAAAAACGCATTACAATTGATTTTAAGGCAAACGCTCCTGAAGTGCGGTGCTATGCTGATAAACAGCTTCTCTTGCAAATTTGTGATAATATCGTTTCTAATGCTCTGAAGTATTCGCCGCCACAAAAAACGGTTATCATTCGGACATTACTCTTTGAAAATATGATGGAATTTGAGCAGCATATTCGACAATATTCTGTTTCCGAGTTGCACCATCTGGCAAAATTTTCGCTTGAGCAGCCTCTTGCTGTGCTATTTGTGCAGGATGAAGGACCAGGCTTTACCGATGAGGATAAACGCCGGTTATTCCAGAAATTTGCTCGCCTCTCCGCGCAGCCGACCGGAGGAGAGCATTCCACAGGTTTGGGACTTTCCATTACCAAGCGCTTGGTGGATAGTATGAATGGTGCCATATGGTGCGAATCATTATCAGGAGAAGGTGCGCGGTTTATTGTTGCGTTTGGAGTCTCTATTGCCTAAATTGCACCAATAATGATATTTTCCTGCTTAAAGGGTACGTTACGGTTCGACGTGGTACTGGTGGAATGAAATATTGATACATAACGATTAGGTTTGACTAGGAAACTTGGCATTTAAGATAGATATTGTGCTGATATTTATACCATCATCGTTGCTGATACTGTGCATAGACATTTGCTTTTGGCAGTAAAATTTTTGTTCGGTTGTTTTTCCGAAATATGGGAATTTTCTTGTTTATACATATTGCCAATTGGTTTGGAATACCAATACACAACCGCTCCGCAAGGCGTTGGCTATGTATATGTATGATAAGCGTTTTTGCCGTCGTGTCATTAAGAAGTTTTGCGCAAGAGCGCTCAAATGAGCGCATAGATTCTTTGACACAGATATTGGCATCACAAACGGGAGCTGCTCAGTATGAAACGTTAGTTGAATTATGCTGGGAATACCGTGCGCTGAATCCACAGCAGGCAGTGGTTTATGGAAGACAAGCGCTTGAAATCAGCAAACAGTACGGTATTACAAAAAATATAGCAAAAGCAGAGCGTTTTCTGGGGGTTGGGTATCGTAATCTAGGTGATTATGGTTCTGCAATTGGACACTTTTTTACGGCACTGTCGATAGATGAAAACAATGGTGAAAGTCCCGTTGAAATCGGTCATTCGCTCAATAGTATCGGTAGAATTTTCATTTTGCAAAAAAAGCCACAAGAAGCCCTTGGATACTTAGATCGCGCTATTTCAATTGCTGAAAAAGCGCATGATGACAGACTTCTTGCTTACTGCTTAGTGAATTTAGGCGATGTACGACATTTGCAAGGACAATACTCTGAAGCGCTGGGATTATTGCTCCGAGGCTTAAAGTTATGGGAAAAACTTGGCGCAGAGACCAATATTGCTGCAACGCTTTCCAGTATTGGGCTATCTTTTTATGAATTAGGAGATTACAAAACGGCATTAGAGTATTATTTGAAGGCACTTGTACTCTTTGAGCACTATCGGCAACCACACGATATGAGCGGTACGCTTTCACGGATTACCTCTGTTTATTTGGCACTGGGGAATACCGAAGAAGCAACAAAATATGCCGAACGGGCGTATCAATATGCCCAACAAGCGCAATCACGCCAGCAAATAAAAGATGCTCTTTGGGTGCTTGCCGAAACTGCTGCGCAGAGACAAGACTATCAACAATCACTGGAATATCACCGCTTGTTAAAAGAAGCAAGTGATTCACTGTATACGGAAGAATCTGCGCGGCAAACGGCAATTTATTCTGCGCGGTATGAACATGAGCGTAAGGTAGAGCAGGTAGCACTACTGGAAAAAGAAACAGAGCAGTACTCTGTTGTACGAAATGTCTTGATTGCCGGTGCGGTATTGCTTATCATTTCCTTGCTTTTGTTGGTCAATCGGTTCCGTTTGAAGCAGGAATCCGAGCGTATGTTAGAAGTGCGCGCGAGTGAGTTAGCTGCGGCAAACACACAGTTGCGCGTAGCAAAATTAGAAATTGAAGAGCAGAATCGGATGTTGTTGGATTTAGATAAAGAAAAGAATGAGTTTTTGGGTATAGCGGCACATGATTTGAAAAATCCGGTTTCAGCGATTCAAGGTATCGCTGAAATGCTTCAACACGAGGATTTCTCGCCTGCTCAGGTGAAAAAATTATCGGCGGTTATACTTGATAACTCGCGTCGGATGTTTGAGTTAATCACAAATTTATTAGACGTTAACGCGATAGAATCCGGTAATTTAGCGCTACAATCGGTCGTCTTTAACGCAAACGTCATGCTATCGGGGGTGATAGACCGATTCGAGCAGCCGGCATTACTTAAAGATATTCACATTGAATTGACACTGCCAGAACAGCATTTGTTTGTCTTTGCAGATAATTATGCGACGATACAGATTATTGAAAATTTACTCTCAAATGCGATTAAGTATTCGCAACCTGCGCAAGTTATTCGTGTAAGGCTTAAAGAATCACAAATTTTGCAAACCAATCGTATCTGGACACGCGAAGAATGGCTCAAAATGAGTGATGAAGGGGAATCAGACTTGGATGAGTACATCGAAAAATGTGTACGCTTTGAAATTCAAGATTTTGGTCCCGGATTAACGGAAGAGGATAAAGCACATCTTTTTACTAAATTTGCCCGACTTTCTGCCCAGCCTACTGCCGGAGAGCATTCGACGGGTCTTGGGCTTTCGATTGTCAAAAAACTTACCGATACCCTCGGTGGGCGCGTCTGGTGTGATTCTGCTTTCGGTCACGGGGCGACTTTCATAGTTGAATTGCCCCAAGCTACACAAGAGCAAGTACAGGCAATGCAAGAACAACAAGAAGCTGTTGTCTAAGCAAACGTACACAAAAACTGTATGGTAATTGGAAGACGTTTGTACAGATATAAGTGAAAAATTGCTCTCTTATGATTTACACTCAAAAACAATGAGTTACATAATAACTCTTGTCTATCTTTATTCAATTATCGGATAACACCGATGGAAACACTTAATAAGCGGATCTTGGTCGTAGATGATGTAGAAGAAAATACCTACATCGTTTCAACTATTTTGAAAAGCGCGGGTTATACACCATTTGTTGCTAATTCGGGAAAACAGGCAATTCAGATTGCCGAAACACAGCATCCTGACTTGATGTTATTGGATATTAATATGCCAGAGATGAACGGTTATGAAGTTTGCAAGTACTTCAAAGAAACGCCGAGCATCGCCGATATTCCAATAGTTTTTTTAACGGTTCATGCCGATGCTGAATCTATTGCCAAAGCATTTGAAACCGGTGCCGTGGATTATTTAACCAAGCCGTTCAAAAAAGCAGAACTGCTTGCGCGAGTAAAAGTGCATTTAGCTTTGCGCCAAGCACAGGAACAGCTCGAAGACCAAAATATCCATCTCAAACGCCTTAATGACGAGAAAAATGAGTTTCTTGGTATTGCCGCACACGATTTAAAAAATCCTTTGAATTCTATTCGCGGTATGGCACAAATGATTCGCAAACGCCGTGATGTAGAACTTTCCGATGAGGAAGTAGATGAAATGGCGCATCAAATCGAAACGTCGTCCAATTTTATGTTTGAGATTATTACTAATCTTTTGGATGTGAATAAAATTGAGAACGGTAAACTTATCGTTAAACCGACGAATGTCAATATGGTGCTTTCGCTAAGTGCTGTTAGCGACCGTTACCAAGTCGCTGCCACAAAGAAAAATATTAAACTGAATGTGGACATTCCCGATGGTGATATTCAGATTTATGCCGATCCGACTCTAACTATTCAAGTTCTGGACAATGTGGTGTCTAATGCCGTGAAATACTCACCACATGATAAACAAGTCTGGATAGCTGTTTCTCTACATCCCGATAAAAGAAGGGTTCGGGTGATGGTCAAAGATGAAGGACCCGGCTTTAGCGAGGAAGATAAGAAAAAGCTATTCGGGAAATTTGCTCGGCTTTCTGCCAAGCCAACCGGTGGCGAACATTCGACAGGATTAGGATTATCTATCGTTAAGCGCCTTGCCGAGGCGATGGAGGCAACGATTTGGTGCGAATCCGAACTTGGGAAAGGAGCTACATTCTTTGTCGAATTCCCTGATATCTCTACCATGCCGGAGGGTGTAGCAGACTAAAGACCTGTTGCTCAGGAAGTCTTATGCGAAAGATTAAACCTTGAGCAGGCGTACCAAATCTCGAAATGATGACGGCTTAAATTCAAACGGTATATAAATTCACGTAATGTTTTACCATTATTTTGTACAACTATGATAGTAACAACAACCGGAGAAATCCAAGGTTATCGTATTAAGCGATATTTGGGCGTAGTAACGGGGGAAGCAATTGTCGGAGCAAATATGTTCAAAGATATGTTTGCCAGCATTAGAGATGTCGTGGGTGGACGCTCCGGTGCATATGAAAACGAACTCCGCAAAGCCCGTGAAATCGCGTTTCAAGAAATGGAAGACATTGCTATGCAGCTCGGTGCGAATGCCGTTATCGGGGTGGATTTGGATTATGAAGTCTTAGGGCAGAATAATGGTATGCTCATGGTCAGCGTGAATGGTACTGCCGTTGTGATTGAATAAAACAACACGATCCATGAATAATTCCACACCAATCACGTCCGATAAACCCGCCATTGATACTAGAACAGTGAATCGCAGCACAGATGATCCTCTTCAACCTATGAGGAGTTTTGCGCGATTACTTGATGATATTGTGCGGGTACCGGGAACGACCATTAGCATTGGGTTAGACCCGCTGTTAAATTTGATACCATTTGCCGGAGATGCTGTTGGAACGTTAATGAGTGTTTCTTTATTGGTAACTGCCGTGAGAATGAACGTTCCCAAGCGTATTTTGGCGCGTATGATTGTCAATATTGGTATAGATTCTTTGATTGGTGCAATCCCAGCATTTGGACAAGTCTTTGATTTTGTCTGGAAAGCGAATACCAAAAATATGGCATTGCTGGAACGGTATGCCGTTATGCCCGAAACGACAAAAAAAGCAAGTAGCACCGCTTTAATTATTATTATGGTGGTTGTGTTGGGTATTATAGGTATGACTTTTGTAAGTGCATATTGGTTGCTGAAATTACTGGCTTTTGCGCTCAATATCCCACTTTGGTAATAGGCGTTTTGCCGAAATTGGTTGTTCAATTGACTATTCGGCTGATCCTCGCAATAATAGACGTTTCCTTATTCATTAATTTCCGTCGTTATGGATATTACCGGTACACTTGCAATGGCAATGGGTTCGTCATGGCTTTCCGGCGTAAATTTGTATGCGACGGTGGCAACGTTAGGGTTACTGGGGCGCTTTGCGAATGTACAACTGCCCGGAAGCCTCGATTCTCTCACAAGTTGGTGGGTAATAGGTACTGCCGGAGCAATGTATTGTATTGAATTTATCGCTGATAAAATTCCGGCGGTGGATACCGCTTGGGATGCTCTGCATACCTTTATTCGTGTTCCTGCCGGAGCGGTTCTCGCGGCAGCAAGCTTTGCAAAATTTGACTCAACCATTCAGACAATTGCTTTGCTTGTGGGTGGAGGTTTAGCGCTTTCGTCACATAGCACAAAGGCAACCACTCGTGCTGCAATTAATACCAGTCCCGAACCCTTATCAAACATTGCTGCCAGCACTGCCGAAGATATTTTAGCAATCGGTGGTGCGTCGCTTGCTGTGTTTTATCCGACAGTTATTATTGGTATTGTTGTCGTTGGTGTTCTTGCGGCATTTGTCATCATTCCTAAAATTGTGGCGTATTTGCGTCGCGTCATCGGATTTGTGGGTAATTGGCGCGAAAAATTACGGAATTTCTGAAGTGGAATCCATGAAAAGGAATTTCTAAAGACGAGGTTATTAAAATCAAGTGTAGAATCGTGGAATGTTGCTTAAGAGGTAACATGTAAAAATATCCTAATCACGTTGTTTCATCATAAATAAATAGAGGAGGCTCATCATGGGCATTATTTCTTGGGTTGTGTTCGGTCTTATTGCCGGAGCATTAGCAAAATGGATTATGCCGGGTAAAGACCCGGGTGGCTGGATAGTAACAAGTTTGATTGGAATTGCCGGTGGTGTTTTGGGCGGTTGGATTGGTACATTCCTTGGCTTCGGTGATATTTCCGGCTTTAATCTGCGTAGTTTTGGTTTAGCAATTGTCGGCTCGCTGATTTTGTTGGGCGGCTACAGAATGCTGAAAAACTAATTCACATACGTGGTTTTGAAGTAGTGAAGCGGCGCAGTTGCTTGTAGCAGCTCCGCCGTTTCTTTTTTATCGCGCAGAGCGAACGTTTATTGTAGTGCGTGGGGTGTTTTTTTTGAAAACTGGTGTTTTCCGTTCGCTTACTATGCTGTCAGCTTTTTCAGTATTTTCTTGCACAGTTTTGGTCGGAGGACGAATATCGGCGTAGTTACGCCAAAGCGCCGCTGGATGTTGCAGATAATCCTGCGGAAAAGCAATAGCACGCTCTGCAATGGTAATCGGGCGTTGTTGGGGTGCGGTGACAGAATCACGACATCCAACAGCGTACCCGCCCGGGCGTAATTGTTTTGCTAAAGGAATATACAACGAAAAATTTTGGCGGGCAATTCGCTCGCCTGTGTACAGCAGTCGCAGACGTTCTTCCATGAGTTTTCCGGTAATTTTGGTGCGTGAACCAAGTGCAAACGCTTTATTGGTGTCGAAACGCATTGTATCGGTAAAAGCAAGTATGCGCGCGGGATTACCTTCATGCACAATGACCGGATCGCCTTCTGAAACACGTTTGTAGAGGTTTTCAACGGCTTCTCGCCCTGTGCGAACACAGCCGTGCGAAGAAGGACGAATACCCAAATGTCGATAATAACTATTCACTTCCAAGCCATGAAAGCCGACATTATAGTTAAAGCCAATCCACCAGAGCATTTTTGTATTGCCAAATTGGCGGGAAATAGCTTCGCGTGTTTTACTTTGAATGGAAAAAATACCTGTCGGCGTAAGTATTCCACCGTCATTGGTGATACGTCCACTCGAAATCGGGACAAGCACTGTATCACCATTGCGATAGCGTAGCGTCGCATGCTGTGTAGCAAGGTTAACTTCGATAAATCGCTCTCCGGGGACATAAACCGTATCGCAAATGCGAGCAAAATCAAGATGATTGGCTATGCGCAAAAGTTGTTCACGTTTCCATGTAGAGTCCTGCGGTGACTGTGACACCGAATCCGCATGAATACTGAGTTGAGAGTAAACAAAAACAAGCCCTGTGATTCCTAAGGCAATACAAAGATGAAACAATGTTTTCATAATGGTTGTGGGTGGTGCGATAGCAATGAAGTTCAAATTTACCAAAAAACTATTGCTTAGAAAAACTTCACAAAAACTTCAGACCAATCTTTTTGCAAACAATATTCTTTCTTCACTTTTTATACACACTGATGATTACTCTTCTTGTTGGCTCGAATAATGTTCACAAAGCAGAAGAACTGCGGGCAATCCTTGAAACGCAGCATATCGCGCAAATCCAGATGCCAAGTGCTATTCAGGGCTTTCCATCCGACATTCCCGAAACAGGCGCGACATTGGAAGAAAATGCCTATATCAAAGCGACGGCGATTTTTCAGGCGGTTGGAATACCTTGCATTGCCGATGATACGGGCTTAGAAGTGGATGCTTTACATGGAGCTCCGGGAGTTTATACGGCGCGGTATGCCGGAGAAAATGCGAGTTATGCCGAAAACCGTGCAAAACTGCTGGAAGCGCTGAAAAATACTCCATCGGAGGAGCGTACGGCGCGGTTTCGGACGGTTATCTGTTATCACGATTCACTCCGAATCTGTTTTGCTGAAGGGGTATGTGAAGGATATATCAGTGAAAAAGAGCAGGGTGATGCAGGGTTTGGCTATGATGCGATATTTATCCCCGAAGGATATACGAAAACATTTGCTGAAATGAACGCTGATGAAAAACATGCGATAAGTCATCGCGGAAAGGCGCTTCACCAACTCGCAAAACTATTACAATCATATCACCTTGGCGATCTTTAACAGGCTGCCAAAGATTTCTCTGGTTATTCATGGAAAAACCTTTTGTCGTCAAGAAGCCTTTATGTAGATTACGCCGAAATGCGTATGCTTCAAGGCGTAAGCACCATTCCTTATATTACTATTTTGTTCCACATATTTTCCCTAATTCGATGAATACACGTTTATTCCGCGTCCTTGTGATGCTCTGTGTTGCTACTTTCCTGAGCCTTTCGGCGTGTAAAAAAGAAGACCCGCGCTGGTCTGAAGCAGATAAAAAAAGCAAAGAGGCTATCGAAGCCAAGAAAGAAGCCGTCGAATCCGGTGCATTACCGAAACCCGAAGAGGGCGGCTCATTTAACAAATTTTTCCCCAAAAATGAGCCGGGCTTTGAGATGATTGCAAGCCAAGAAAAAACGGGCTTTGCAGAGTATAAATTGAAAAAAGACGGTAAAGACCTTGCAATGATTGCTATTTCCGATGTGGCAAATAACCCTCAAGCAGCCGATAAATTCAAAACAGCAACCAAGAAAATTGGCGGTTTTCCGGCGGTGGATCAAGGAAGCACTGCAACAGCATTGCTCGTCGGCGGACGCTATCAAGTCAAGGTGCTATCTCGCTCACCGGATTTTACCAAAGCAAACCGCGAACAATGGCTTGAAAAGGTCAATCTTGCAGGATTAGCGGCGTTTCAAGCGTCGAAATAAGATTCCCTTACCAAAAGGCGCGTAAGGTAAATGTTCTTGATTCGGAAAAATGAAGCAAATACGGCTTTTTTCGGTTTGAAAAACTTAAACACTCAACACTTAACACTTAACACTCAACACTTTGTTACTATGAGCAAACCAATCTACGAACTCATCAATGAGTTACCGCAAAGCGGCGCAACCGTAATGTCACTGAAAGCGCTTGATTACATCGTTCCAGGCGAATGGCAAAATATCTCCGGTTTTGAAACAATGATTACGGTTGTAACAGGCGAAACCGACCAAGGAATGATTCAGCAAATCGGCGAGCGAGCAATCACGCTGTACAATGACCCTGCCGAAGGCTACCAGCGCGCTGTGTGGCTCTACCAAACAGCAAACAGCGTTGGCGGCAAACTTGGTGCGGCGGCACTTGCGAACAAAATCGGCGAAAGCGTATCATTCCTTAGCTTTCTGGAAAAAATTACACCGAAAGCAGACAAAGCGCAGGCAATTGATTTCTCCATCAAAGTTGCAGCGGAAATTATCGCGTATGCGAAAATCAACGGTATCCCGGGCGACGGTGTTGCTGAATTTATGGGGGCTGTCGGCGATTACGGCAAAGAATCCATCATGCGTTTGGCGGCACTGACCTGCTTTGACGGTTTGATACCGCTCGGACCGGACTTTTTGCGGAAAATGGAAGAATTTATTTCCGGTTTAGTACCAAATGACCTCAGCAGCAATCCTGCTTTCAGCGCTGTTTCTTCGATGATTCCGGGCGGCGATGTCGGCGGACAGTTGGGATTTGTCCAACAAGGTTTTAACAGCATCAAAGGCTGGATGGGCAATTTCGTTTCTTCCAAAGGCATTACGGCAGAAGGCGTTGTGGGCAGTTTGAAAAATTTCATCGAAATTTCGGACGATAAGTTGGATTATGTCGCCGGTTTTCTTGATGCGACGACAAATTATTTCGACTACACAGGCGTACAGACCGTTGGTCGTCGTTTGATTGAGCGTGCTGTGGCGGAAATTTAAGCACCACGTGACATTTGAATCAAAAAGAAAACCCCGCTTATCACCGTGATTGTAAGCGGGGTTTTTGTTTTGCAATTTTGATTAGCCGACAATAAATTCAAAATCTGCCAAAGAGTTGTCAGTTTGTATAGTTAAATCCATGATTCGCCCTAACGAGTCCGAATTGCTCAACGACATTCCTTCTTTAATATCGTCAGAAGCATTTTGGCGACCTTCTTTCCAAATCCAATCTTTTGTCGTATTGGAAATGCGGACGAAGGATATTCGTTTACCTTGTCTTCGCTGCTCTTCGACCAAGGTCTTGATTTTTTGGACAAACTCTGGCAGAGTAGTTGTATTTGCATTAAGGTTTGACATGATTAGCTCCAAAAATGAATAAAAAACGAATTCGATGGAAATTTTATATCTCTTGAATTCAAGTGCAAAAGAACTCATAATTCGCAGAAAAAGTTATTCCTATTGGAATCTCGGTGGATCGTTTGAAACAGTGTGATTGCAAAATCCCCATCTGTCATTGCAGTGACATCCAGTAATAACAACATTACCGAGTTCATTAACACCAAAATCAAAGGAGCAAGATGAGCAGAAGAAACCGCTACATGTATGTCTAAGCCCTGTCAATGTCATATCTCCACCTGGATTCTCTCGTAACTCCATAGCAAAATTTACAACTTTATTTTCCTTCTCGGAAGCAGCTCTAACAACCAAGTAAAACGTTTGGTCTCCCATTGGTCTAATACTCATTTCGTCAGGGTGAGACAACACGGATTTAAGGCTATCCGCAACATTCAAAGTCATAATTTGAATAATTTCCTCACGGGGTAACTCATATCGAATACTCCCATTTCCAAGGTTTTTTGCAATAACAGGTTGCTCTTTCGGTTTGATTGCTTCTTGCGTACAAGATACAATAAAAAAGCCCATTGCAAAACTGCATAGCAGAATACTCACAATTTTATGCGCAAATCCAAACAGACTATTTACGTTCATAGAAAAACTCCTAAAAAAGGGTTAAAAAACACGTGAACACGTGCCGCACATCACCCTTATCCAAACTTTTGCGTATATTGCCGTCAGAACAATTCGTCTCGTCCAAAGATGTTGTTCCAAAGCAACCTTGCTGAAAGTTCACGAATAGCCTCTATCTATTGCTTGATCGTAAGAGTTTTTTCTACAAAAATAGCCCGCTTGAATTGGTTTCATCAAGCGGGCTACAGTTTGGGACACAGTTAATCAGCCAACGGTATAAACGCAGTACTCACCTTTGCTATTTTTACAGACTTTCACACAATGTCCCTTATCAAGAAGTTCATTTGCTACTTTAGCAGCATGCATTCCACTACTCGTACATAAAACAAGTTGATCTGCGGAAAGTGTGGAATTACCCTTACCTTTTAAGCCAATTGCAAAAAGAATGATGTTAAGCCTTGATTGAGCTTGTGCGTTATCAACCAACTCTATTGTCTTTTTGTCATTATCGGGATTGATGTACGCAAGTACAGTATTATTCTCATTGAGCTTATCAAGAGACGTACTAATATCCTGCGCAAAAGTTGTTTTCAAGTCATTTTTTTGCTCTTCTGGCACCGCTATTACTTGAACAGGTTGATTATCCGAGCAAGATGTTAGATAAATGGATAAGCCTGCTATGCAGAAGACAATAGAAGCTACGACTATAGAAAACTTTTGTTTGTACATATTTAACTCCAAAAAATACATAAAAGATGTTCTGCTTGATGCAGAAGTAATTTACAGTGACAAAACTACAACATTTCGCCCCCCGTGCGCAAGAGCAACAGCACGAAGCGCCTAGCAAATGGCACGAGCCGCCCACTAAACGGCATGAACCGCCCATATTTTGGCATGAACCGCCCTCCGCTTTTTTACCTCTGCGGACGCTTTTGGGCGAAATATTCTTCCCAGCGTTGCAGAAAAATCTTTTTGCGCGTGCGTGAAACGATAAATTCTTCCACCCTCGCCCCGCCGAGAGTTACCAGCGCAATGGCTTCTTTTAATGCGTGTCGCCATGCTTTGCAGTGAGCCACATTCAGCAGCGTTGAGCGGTGACAGAATACAAACTGCGGATATGCTTCCAGTCGCTTCGCAATATCCGAGAGCGAGTGAAAAACAGGTATTGGCTTTTCCTCATTGGCGCGATGCAGCAAGGCATTTTTGCCCGCAGCAATGCAATAAACAATATCTCCTATCGCCACCGCTTGCGCTCCAAGCGCGGTCTTGAAAACAATAGCAGAAGATAGCTGGGGGTGTTCTGTCTCCCCGCCTGGCATGGTGCAGCTCGTACGCGGCATTTGCGGGGGGGGGGGGGGCTTCTGTTGGAGAACTGTCTTGGAATGGAATGCTGTCACGAAATGGAATGCTGTTTGGTAAGGGAATATCATTCTGCCGTGCTTCCGCTAATGCGCGTTCGAGGGCAGATTTTTCTTCCAATAGTTGTTCGACGCTTGTTTCAAGCGATTCCAGCATCCACTTGGCAGCGAGTTCTTGGCGAAGTTTTTCGGTCATTGCACAGTAAAACGAGAGGTTAAAAATTGACGACGACCATTGACTACAATTGTCTCATGTTTTTAAGATGACCACAGTGTTTACACGACCATAGGTTGCAAAAGCAGGGGTTACAAAAGAACGGACTGGAAAAATACTTCAAAATACGATACCTTGCAACAAGAAACGACAGAACGTTTTCCCCTTTCATTGCAGCAAAAAAATGGTGCATATCAACAACAAAACCCCGCTCTGCGTCAAGTACCGGAGCGGGGTTTGTGTTGTGTGTGTGATATGAAAGTGAGCGGGGGCTTGAGGTGTGTTTACTTCGTATCAGCTTTTTTCTCTTTGCGGTGTTTCATGCGCTCTTCCATTTTGGCTTTCATTTTACCGCGCATTTCGTCGAATTTAAGTTAGATCTCAAAAGTAATCCGGTATTTTGTACCAATGCCGTTAAGGAC
>ERZ1066127.17-NODE-17-length-128318-cov-17.471196_pt1 | contig 128318 bp, 100 predicted proteins | sample MGYA00382774_ERZ1066127 | MGnify/ENA primary metagenome ERZ1066127 (study PRJEB33369, sample SAMEA5778357) | biofilm metagenome | biome: Industrial cooling water; feature: Water cooling tower basin; material: Biofilm | place: United Arab Emirates | collected...
ATATGGGTAACAAGTGATGGTGGAGTGGCGCGTATTGCAAAAGAAGATATTTTTCGTTCTGCTACTGACCGTACACCTTTTACATCGCAGATTTATACTCGCAGCGACGGACTGATAACCAATAATTGTACCGTTCCCAGTGTTGTAACGATGACGCGCGACGGCGATTTTTGGATACCGACACTCAAAGGAGTTGCGATTATCAGCCCCGGTAAATACTCTCCTAACCGGCTTTCACCGCTTGTGCATTGTGAAAGTGCAATTACAGACAAGGGACTTGTCGTATTTACTCCCACCAACACAACTATTACGCTGCCTGCAGGTACTGAACGGCTGGAAATTCGTTATACGGCTATTTGTCTAACAGCAGCAGAGCAAGTTGAATTTCGGTGTATGCTTGAAGGTTTAGACAAAACGTGGATTAACGCCGGAACACGCCGCTCTGCATATTTTTCTCATCTTCCGCCCGGAACATACACGTTTCGTGTGATTGCAAGTAATAATGACGGTGTTTGGAATACCACCGGAAGCACGGTCAAGGTCGTGGTCGAAGCATATTTTTATCAAACGCAATGGTTTTATTTGCTGTGTGTCGTGGCTTTTCTTGTTGTGGGTGTGATGATATTGCGTATACGTACATGGCGATTGAAAGCACGTGCTGCGGTCTTGGAAAAAATGGTTCATGAGCGTACAAAGCAAATTGAAGAACATACCGAAGAAATCGAACAGCAAAACACAGAAATCAAACGCCAATTGGAGATTTTAGATGCACAAGCTCGTGAAATTGAGTTGGTGAATACCGCTCTTAATGAGAAAAATTTACATCTTAGCGAGGCAAACACAGAAATCAAGCGCCAGCAGCAGATTTTGGAAAGTCAAGCCGCAGATATTGAACTTACCAATAGTGAGTTGCAAGAGCGTAATGCACAGCTCCAAGCACTCAATCAAGAAAAAAATGAGTTTTTGGGTATTGCAACGCACGATCTCAAAAATCCCCTCGCCTCGATTCGCATGACGATTTCATTGATACAAAAATATTTTGACCGTATGTCAAAAGACGACGTGTTGGAGCGGCTTGGGGCGGTAGAAACGTCTGCCGAGCGTATGACCGATATTATTTCAAATCTTCTGGATATTAACGCTATTGAATCGGGCAATGTCAACATCCATTTATCGCAAATCGAGATTATTGGTCTCGCACGTCGTATGGTCAATGAGTATTCGGAACGTGCGCATGCGAAAAATCTTTCATTACATTTCTCCGCATCGGAGGAGTCTCTTTCAGCTTATGCCGATGCCAATATATTGATGGAGATTCTTGATAATTTAATTTCCAATGCCATTAAGTACTCACCACAAGGGCGTAATATCTACATTCATCTTGCGCAGTACGCAGAACATATCCATATCAGCGTTCAAGACGAAGGACCGGGGCTTAGTGATGACGACAAGGCAAAACTTTTTGGGAAATTCATGCGTCTTTCTGCTCGCCCAACAGGGGGAGAACATAGTACGGGCTTGGGTTTGAGCATTGTGAAGCGTATGGTTGAAGCAATGAAAGGAAAGGTTTGGTGCGAGTCTGAACTTGGCAAAGGGGCGCGATTTGTGGTAGAATTGCCGAAGGAAAAAATATGAGCAACGGGAATTCTGTTATGCTTAATCCCCGCCTGTCATGAGAATTCTTCTTGCACCAATATAGGTTTTAGCAAGATAAGTATCGGATAATGATTGCTTTACTACTCCGTTTTTACTGGATGCATGGATGATTGTATCATTACCAACATAAATTCCAACATGAGAAACGCCTGTGCCATTGGTGTTAAAAAACAATAAATCGCCCACCGTTATATTCGACATGGAAATTCGTGTACCACTGGTAAATTGGTCTTTTGTACTGCGTGGCACTTGGATACCCTGCTCTTCATACACACGCATCACAAAGCCGGAACAATCTGTTCCGTCCCGCCCTGTACTGCCGTAGCGGTACGGTGTACCCAGCCAACGTTCTGCACTTTCGATAATGCTATTCTGTGTATCATGTACCGTTTCTGCTGTTGCTGAACCTGTCTGTATTCGCATTGGTGGTGAATTGGCATGGCTTTTGACAGATAGAGGTGATGAAATGCTTGCTGAAACTGATATTTCGGTCCTTGAAGCAGAACTAAAACGAATGGTACTTTGACACGATGACAAAAGAAGTAGTGCGGGCAACATGATACCATACACGGTAATTTTCCACACGAAATGTGAAAAAATGACAGGTAGTTTTTTTGCTGTTGAGTTGTTTGTGATGAAAAATTGCATGATGAGCAAGTAATCAAAGTGAGACAAGCCCTGAGAAAATGCGATAGTGGGTATCACATTGAGACAGGTTTACATTCCGATAAAATGCCGAATTATTCCTAGTAAAAAAATTCTCAAAAGCTATGCCAAGTGTGTTTGTAAGCTGATTCAGACGGAATGCATAGAAGTTGAAGTATGGTATGTACAATAGCCATGACTTTTCGTCAGGTAAAAACATTACTTTGTGATACTACCACAGTTCGTGAAAATATTCGATGTTTGTAACTAATAATTTGTATTTTTGTTGTTATAGTAAAGAAACGATTTGCACAATATATCTATTTGTATCCGCGCACAGTTGTCTCCTATCAGCCCTAGTTTACACAATGTTCAATAATTATTTTGCGAGAAATTAATCATGACAGCCATAGTAAATTCCGCCTACAAGCCGACTACTCATGCCGGAGAATGGCTTGAACACGAAATTCGTGAAATTCTTGTGAAAATTCACCGCAACGAGCGGCTTTCTCGTGCGGATTTGGCAACCGGTGCGCTTGCTCTGAGTATGGTGCGCCGCTATACTGCCTTACTTGCCCAAGAACGAATTCAATCTATTCAAGTTCTTTTGCACGAAATTAATACCCTGCTTGCCGCTCATCCTGAGCTTTTGCCTTATGACGCATAAGAGATAATGAAGCAGCACAGCATTGTATAAGCCGTGTGACGAATGAAAACTTTAAGCCGAATACTTAATAAAGTATTCGGCTTTTTATTTTGCTTGAATTATGATTTTGGGTAGCAGCGATGCTTAATCGCTATCGTCTTCACTTGTACTTGCTTTTCACTTGTCTTTATGACTAATGACCCATGTACGAATCAGTAATGACCAATGGCTCATTTCTTGGCATATTTTTTGCATTTCGCAAAGATGCAAATAAATCTACATTTGTTATCCCCCTCAAATTGATACAAGTGTGGAAAAATTTGTGGAAAAGTCTGCAATGAAGGAAGGAATCCTCAGAAAAAATTGTATCTTTGCCCGATTACAATGGTACATGAAGTAAGTCAGGTATTTATGTTAAAGTACAACATCTTACCATTATTTCTGGGGAGAAAGCCAAATTCCGATTTCCTTTATCCCTTTTCCCTTAGTCTCAAACTGTGAAACAACCCTCTTTTTCAATTCACAAGGTGTTTTTTTTTGGAGATATAGTATGAACTCTCTACACTCTTCTGCTCAGCAGCGTTCGCCGATTCGCGGTGTGGCTCTGCGTCCCTTGGGTAGAACAGCCGGAGATGGAACGAACTCTGCTGCCGCAGGCGCATCGCTGGAGGCATTGGAGGTGATGCAGAAGGACATGTCCTTACTGCACCGCACTCTTCGTTCTGTTTTGAAGGCTACACGCACAGCGGCAAAAGGCTCGGCTGTGCAAGTTTTAGCGTTTGTCGTGGCGCTTTTTGCTATGGCGAATATGGCGCACGCACAAGCTACGTATTTTTGGGTCGGTGGTGGTAGTACCGATTGGGGACGACCAACCAATTGGAGTTTGGCTTCCGGCGGTGCTGGCGGTGCCGGTGTTCCTGGTTTTCCTTACGGTAATGCTCAAGACGTGGCTATTTTTGACGGGAATTCCGGTACGAACATTACCATTTTAACAGGTTTTCCGACAAATGGTGCGGCGGCTTCTGTTGGGCAGATTCGTTTGCTCAACAGTCTCTCGACCGGACCGCAAGTTACCTTTGGCGGCGCTGGTTCTACAGTTGCTACCATTCGACTTGGCGGTGTAGCGACAAGCACAAACCCTCCCCTTTTTGTTGGGTCGTTGTGTCGCTTGTTTATTGATCAGAATATTACGCTTGAAACACTTACAAATCTTGGCGGTGCTGCAAGTTCAGCCGCAATTTTTGGCGATTTGTCCATTCGCGTAGGTGGTACTGTAACAAATACGGTCGCTTCACGGTTTAGAATTGAAGACGGTGGCTCTTTGCGTATGTCTGGTGGTACATTTACCACTGCTGGTGCCGCAAGTGCTGTCTTGTATGCTCTTACCGGTAACCGTGGTTCGCTCGTCTATGACCGAAATGATAATACGACAGTAACAATTCCTGCTCCTAATAATGCAACAGAATTACCTGTAACAGTCGCAGGACCCCCTGCCGATATGGTGGGTAATCTTGTTATCCGCCGTCCGGTAGGTTCAGTAACAACGTTCACTGATGGAAACACCTACGACCTTGGTGGAACATTGACTGTTGATGGATGTCCTCTCAGCTTTCCGAATAACTTGACAATGAATCTGGCGGCAAGCCGTATCTTAAATGGTGGTAATCTTTTTTCAGCAAGTGCGGCATTGAACAATAATATGTTCTATCGTGATTTGGTTGCTGCAGCTGGAGTAACGCCTCTTAATCCGACTGTATCTGATCTGTCTTTTGGTATAAACCTGACAGGTACTATCCCCAACGGTCAATATCTGAACCGATTAGCAAATAGCATACCGGGTATGAATCTGAGCATCAATTCTGATTTGAATATTGTTGCTAATGGTATGGCTGGTGCCGGTATATTATTAGGTAATGCTGTCGCGGGCGGACAATTGACGATTCCTGCTTCGCGTACTGTTACTTTGCGACAAGGAACAGGAACAATAGATGCAGCGATGAATACCGGTCGTTTGATTGTGAATGGTACGTTTGCAATGGCAACGGGTGCAACATTCACCAACAACAATACGAATGTTAATAGCCCACTCGCGGGGATTTTGGTGAATGCTGGCGGGCGTATTCAATTGAATGGTACGGCAACAATTAATGCCGGTACTGCCAATGGTGCCTTCTACAATGGTCCAACAGCAACACTGGAATATCTTGACCGTGATGCAAGCGCAGCACGTAATGTTGTTACCTATGAAGCATTCACGGGCACAGGAGCATATCCCGCGCCTGCGGGTGTCCGTAATGCGACGACACAAGAACTTCCGGCAGATATGCGTGGTGGTGTAACAGTTAATCGCCTGTATGCAGAGGCTACTGGCACGCCGAATATTGCAAGCCTTGTCGCAATGCAGCAAAACACAACAATGAGTGGTCCGCTGGCGCTGACACAAGGCACGTTCGGTTTGAATGGTCGCCAGCTTATACTAAATGGTACAATTACAACTAATGTTGGTGGCGGCTATCTTGCCGGAGGGAATGCGGCTGGTTCGTCTGCGTTGGTATATAATTCAACAGCAAATGGAACAATTGCTATTACAACGGCAACTACAGCTCCACATGGGAATGTATTTAACTATATTGAAGTTAACAATACCGGTAATTTGAGTTTTGTCAATGGTCAAAAACTGACGATTGACGGTAGTGTCCCTCCTGTTTTTGCAATGGGACCGCCGGTAGTCAATTTATATGGTTTGGCAGGCGTATCAAATTATAATGGACAATTGCGTTTTAATAGTACTGGGAATCTTATTCTCAATGCAAGCGAAATTACATTTACTGGACCGGGAGCAGCAAATACTAATCCTACAACAGCACAAGGTGGTCATATCCCGATTACAACGGCTTCAGTTGGTGCAATTGTTGGTGATGGCGGTGCGCGTTTAGTTTTTATTAATACTGCTGCCGGAACTGCTCAAGTTCGCTCTTTTCCGCGTTTTGCTGCAGGTGGACAGCAATTGTTGGAGTTGCGCGTTGCGGCTGATGGTACGACAATGCCAAGCCCGGGCGGAACAAACCCAACGCTCTTAGATTATATGGTTTCGCTCAGAACACCGCTCCAAACAAGTATTGTTACACTCCAAAACAATGCTATTCTTCAACTTGCCAACGGAGCAAACCTTACAGTGTTAAATCCACCGGATTTGGCAACAGCACAGAATCTGCCAAATTCCAGAGGTAACTTTATTGATGCTTCACAAGGCGGTAGTCTGCAATTACGTGGTTATCTCACTCCTGGTAATGTTCTTATTCCGGTTGGGGTCAGTTTCGTTGATGTGAATGGTGGGGTATTACAATCTTCATATCGTCCAATTACTGTAAGCAATAGTATTACTGCTATCCCGGGCGAAAACTACACTGTTACTGCTACGTCAAACATCGTCAATCTTGTTCCTGCTATTCCCTCGCTTGCCAATAACAGTATGCGCGGGCAGTGGACAATTACAAGTGGTTCCGGTGTGAATGGTGCTGGTGGTGCGCTTCAGGTAGGTTGGGGGCCTGTAGCATTTCCTGTGGGTATGAGCCTTGCTGGTGATGAACCTACACAGTTTTTCAATACTCTCAATGCTGCCGGTCCGCCAGCTGGAACAACCTTAACAACGATTCGCCGCTGGACGGGTTCGACCTATACCAACGTTCTTCCAACAAATCCTGTAAATGGTGGTGTGTTGGCAGATCCACGTTCTATTCAAGCAACATATAACGGTGCATTAAGCAATACAATTTTCATTGTTTCCAATGAGCTTTTCCCAATTCACTGGGTTGGCGGTTCACCTGCGGCGGGTGATTGGGGGCAAACAAATAACTGGGCTTCAAGCCGTCTTGGAACACCTGGGTCAGCAAATCCTCCAGGAGTGAATGATTGGGCAGTCTTTGATGCAGCTCAAGCACCACGTATTACAACCAATATTCCCAATGCGATTCAACAAATGAGTGTTATTGAGGGAGCAAATGTTACGCTTGCACCAACAGATTTACCACGTACATTGAGCTTGAATCGTGATTTGGCAAATAATGATAACTTACTCATTGGTTCAAACTCACGTTTGGCTATTGGTACGGGTACCTTCCCGATGGCGATGACCGTGCCCAATACAGCAACGGCAAATGGTCCAAATACTTCTGTATTCGGTACGTTGGCTATTTTGGGTAATGGAACGTATAATCACGCTGATGCTAATAGTACAATTTTGATTGCAAATGGCGGAACTCTTCATCTCGGTACAGCTTCCGCGTCATCACTTCCAGCTGGAACACTAACAGGATTTCAGAAAAATGCCGGAGCGACATTGCAATACGGTCGTAATCAAAACTCCCTACCACCGTATGTTATTGGTGCACCGGCGGAACAAAATGCTACGTTACGGTATGAAGATGCAAACGGTGGTACAGATGTTCGTAATCCTGGGGTCGCAACGGGTGAACTCCCTGCTTCTCCATTCCCCGGTAATTTAGTCATTAATAAAACCGTTGCTGGTTCAGTCTTTGGTATTGTCGGTAATTATACTATCACCAGTACTGCTACACTTCAAGCAGGTATTTGGGATTTGACACAGGCATTTATGGGGGGTGGCGGTTTTGGTTTGACAATCGGTACAGATGTTAATCCGGCGGCAGGTGCTCCGGGTAGCCGCACACTTAAGATTACTGGTACACTACCAAATACCGGTCTTCGTGGAAATGTTGCAAACTCAACTCTTAGTTTACAAGGTCCGGGAGTCGCCGATTTACAATTTGTTCCCGGTGGTGAATTCCTCAATGCACTTACCATGAACGATGCTTCTAATGCTGCTCCTAATGCTGCATTATCGGCAGTGTTAAAAACAAATTTGACTGTTGGCGCAGGTAACTTTGTGATGACAAATGCACGCACAGCAGTGAACATGGATTACGGTTTAACAATCCTTACTCCGAATACCTTGCGCTTGCAGGGTGCTGGTAATACAATTACCAGTGGACGTATTTTGAATCAAGGTACTGTAGCAATCCCGACAGGTGGTGCTTTGGCGTTACCGGCGACAGTAGCAGCTGGCGGTTTGGATATTGCGACAACCGGAACAATGAATATCATCAATGATGGTAATGTTACTGGAACTGCCGGAGTGAATCCTGTCCGCTATCTTAATGTTGCTTCACGTCTGTTGTATTCTGCTGAAGGCGCAGGTTTGGCAAATAAAAACACGGATGATATGGTATTCCCGCAGATTTTTAATGCCAGCTTGGTTATTGACAAAAACTCTTCGGGTGCGACAACGACCAATACTGTAACCCTAAATAACTGTAAAGTTGTTACGCAAGGTACAGTACAGCTTGCTGGCGGTGATTTGCTCTTGAATGGTCAGCTGTTCAAAATCGGTAGTGCAACACAGCTCAATCCTACGCCTGTTGCTGCTGATTTCTTGAATAATACCATTTCGACAACTGCACGTCTCTTGCCCGGTGGTGGTCGTATTTTTGGTGATAATGCTGCTGGTTCATCGTCATTTGTGTATAACAGCACACAAAGTGCAAATTTCTGGCTTGGTGAGTTCAATGTTGGGATGATGGCACACCGTGGACGTTTCTTGAATAAACTGGAAATTAACGGTCCGGCAACGCTTACGCTTTCGACCAGTGCAGTTGTCAACATTCAGTCTGCCGGTGTTCCTACGTGCGGTGGTGCAATGGAAACGACCTATCAAGGCACACTGCGCTTAGACAATAGCACAGGTAATTTAGCATTGAATGGTACTTCACTTCGTTTGACAGGTACTGTGGCTCCGACAGCCGGTCAAGTATTAACAACAGTGACTGGTGGTACAATTACCGGCGATGCACTGCCCGGTACATCTATTGCTATTACTTCCGAACGAGTCTTCAATATTCGCATGGCTGCGGGAGCAGGATCAGCACTACGTGATTTTAGCCTGAATCCTGCAGCAGTTGCTCCGGCAGTCGGGCAGAGTCAGATTTCCTTGATTTCTTCAATGACTACCGATCAATTGGGCGTTACGCGTAACATCGTTTCTTTGGCAAGTTCATCAGTCAATCTTACTGTTACAGGTACAGGTACAAATTCAACATCTGGCAATACGACAGGTGGTCAGGCGGCATTTGGTTTGAACAATAATAACTTTATTGACCTTTCACCGGGCGGTACGCTTACAATGTCCATTCCGAACAATACAACACGGATGTTCCCGATTGGCGTTACCAACAATGCTATTACCTTTATACGTCCTGCGCCGCTTACCATTACCAATCAAGGTGGTGCGCAAGATACTTATACGGTTAGCGCACAACGCGGATTGACGTTCCAAAATTTGGTGTATCCCGATAAGGTAAATGTTCAATGGACAATTGCACGTGGTGCAGCTTCCGCAATGAATCAAACTGTACAATTCGGGTGGCACACAGAACATGAGACAGCAGCGCCAGGCTTCCAGCGCCAAAACAGTTTCGCAACGCAGTGGAATGGTACAACATATCCAATATTGGCAAGTGCGCTTTCATCTACGATGACAGCAAGTACGCCTCCGGGTATGGAATGGTCACAAACGGTTGCTTTCCCGACGGTAAGTATGACCGGCGCGGCGAATCCATTTGGTGTCATTGCCCCGCCGGCTGCGATTATCATGGCAGCCGATTCGCTTTCGCCGAGCGGTTCGGGTGGTTTTAATTCTCCGAATGCCGGACGGTTTGCAAGTCCGAATCCGGGTAATTTGGTGATTACAAGCGGTACGCCGTTCAATCTTCGTATCGGTGCGTTTAATGGTTTAAATCAGCCTGCACCTGTTCGTATCAGTTTGAACAATATCCGTGCAGATCTCCATCCATTACCGGGTGGCAACGCAGTTTTCAATACGACCGGTTCTGCTACTGCAGCAAATCCGTTTATTCTAAACGTACCGAATAATCCTGTGTATGCTTCGACAGGAGTGGTTACATTACCTGCAAACGTAACGATGGATTGGCTAAATCCAGGCGCTGCGTCAAGTACACAAGCTATTTTACGTCTTTTTGATCCGACGGGTACATTAACATCGGCAACGCTTATTGTTACCATCAATGCTCCGCCGCTTCGTCCTTCGACTATTGCGTATGCACAGGTTCAAGGTTCAAGTAGGGGTACGGTTGGCTTTAATGGCGGTGGTTTAGGACAGTTTAATATCACTGGTGGTGTATCGTTCCCAATAAACTTTGGTTTGTTTTCCAATGCAAATCTGTTGATCCCGACAACAGCAACAACGACCTTTATGGCAACAGTTGAAGCAATTCCGGGTGTAACGGTTGCTGGTGCGAATCTTGTTCCAACTCCTGGAACCCCGCAAGCTCCAACAACCGCTACGGTCAATGCAGGAGTCGCCATTGGCAGTTTGCGTCCGATTTTCAACTGGACGAATCCGCCTGTTGGTGGTGGGATCACCAAAGCTCTTGTTCGTTTATCGTGGTTTAGTGGTGGTGAAGGTGGTTCACCGCAACTTGGCTCAACAACAGTTATTGTTACGATTAGTACTGGTGGTACTGTTCCGGTGCGTTTGGGATATGCAGTGAATTCTGGTGATATTTTGGATGCAAATTTAGCAACACTAGGTATCAATGGTGGTGCGACAACCTTTGCGAATCCGATTATTGCGAATCAAACTATCCCTGTTAATTTCGCAGCATTTGCCAATATGGGTGCTGTATTGCCGCCGGTTCCTGCTCCAACGCAGGTACAGTTGTCAATCGCTCCCGACCCGATTAATCCGACGGAAGTATTCTCATTGGAAGGGATAACGCAGACAGCTATTAGCGTTGATGGTACAGGTACTCTTTCACCGCGAATTGTCTATAATGCTAATAGTCCAACGACAGCACGTGCGGTGCTAACACTTTCTGTTGTTAGTGGTCAAACAACACTGATAACAACGACAGCACAAGTATGGGTTTCTACGACAGGTTCGCTCGCTACGCGTACATCGTTTAATGCTGCGGTTGGTCCTACTCGTGGTCATTCAAGCGAGGCAATTGGTGGTGCGGGTATCAATGGTGGCAATCGGAATATTCCAAGCGGTCGCCCGTTTGACATTGATTTTGGTTATTTCAATGCAAGTGATGTCGCCGCGCTTGGTGGTGCTACCCCGATGCAACTTTCGATTGTTCCGGGTTCTATTGTACCGTTTACGGAGACGGTAACGCTTGATGGTACAACCTCCATCAATGTCTTCCCGATAACCCGTCAAGCACGGTTGACCGGTGCAATTCTGAATTGGAGAAATCCAACAGTTGCCGGACCGATTACATTACGCATTCGTCTTGAGCCTATCGGTATGCTCTCTGGTTTCCCGGCACCAATTCAATTTACCGAAGCGACCATTACTCTTTCAACAGGTTCTTCTGTTCCTGTAGCTTTGGCAATGAGCCAAATTTCTTCAACAGGTACACAGGGAGTGAATGGTGGTAATTTAAATATTATCAACAATATACCGTTTAGTATTGACCTCGGATTATTTGATGCAAATGGTGTACTGTCGCAATCGCTTTCTAACTCGTCGGTTGGATTGACAGTAGAGCCTGTAACTGCTGGACAAGTATTTACCGTCAGCGGTAACGTTTCTGGCGTATTTGTGAATCAAAGTGGTATTCGCTTGAATAATGTCGCAGTACAATGGACAAATCCAAGTGCCCCGACAACACAGGTACGCTTGCGCGTATCAACAACGGCAGGTGCTGGACCCATTGCTTCTACGTCGGTGGTCGTTACACTGTCGGCAGGTTCACTCTTCCCAACGATTGTAGGCTTTACGCCGGCAATGGGTGGGCCGGGGTCTGTTGTCCTTATTAGTGGTGCAAACTTTACCGGTGTTACCAGTGTGGCATTCGGTGGCGTACAAGCCTCATCATTTACGGTATTGGGTGATGGTGTGATTTCTGCTGTTGTTCCTCCTGGTGCAGTCAGTGGACCGATAACAGTGTCACGTCCAGCAGGAGCAAATTTCCCTGCTGGTTCGGGTACGTCAATGGGTGTATTTACTGTTGGTACTCCGCCGTCCATTTCCTCTTTTAGTCCGATACGAGGTGGAACAGGAACACTAATAACCATTAATGGTACAAATTTGGGCGCTATCGCAAGCATCCTCAATGTGAACGTTGCTGGAGTGGCTGCTTCTGTACAAAGTATTAATGCCGCTGGTACAGAAATGGTCGTGCAGATTACCGGTACAGCCTTAACACCACGCACAGCGCCGATTACGATTGCTACATTGTCGGGTACGGCAACATCAGCACAATCGTTTACGTTTAATTTGCCGCCTGCTATTACCAGCGTTACACCAAACAGTGCTGTTGTTAATGGTCAGGACATTCCGATAATTATTCGTGGTGCAAACTTTGATATCAACTTGTTCCCGCCACCGGAAGCCATTCAATCCGGTGTGTACTTCTCGCTCAATAATACGCCTCAGGCAATTAGCCCGTCATCGCGTATTGCTGTGCAAAGCGTAACACCGACGGAGATTCGCGCAACGATTTCCGGCACGTTTAATAACATGGTTGGTCAGCGTTTTGTTACTGTTCTTAATAATGATGGTCAATATGTAAGCATCCCGTTCCAATTGGTTCCGGGTGGTACGCCAACTTTGACCAGTATTACACCGAGTGTTACTTCCGCAAGTGGTGTGGCTTTCGTTGCAACAATTACCGGTACCAACTTCTTTGGTTCTGCTGGAACGACAGTTACCGCCAATGGTTCTTCGATTTCGGTACTCTCTGCAAGTTCAACGCAAATTCAGGTGATTATCCCCGAATCATTGAATCAGGTCGCAGCAACCTTGAATATCGTTGTTCGTAACTCCGATGGTCAGCAAGTTCAAGGCAGAATAACGATTACCGACCCGGGCAGACCGGCGATTTCCAGAATAGAGCCTGCGCGGGCAGTTGTTGGTTCGCCGACGACGAATATCACCATCAATGGCTCCGGCTTCTTCTTGAATGCGAACGTAACCTTTAACAACGTTCCGATTCAAATATTGCCCGGACGCTCGACGACGCAGATTGTGGCAGTGATTCCCGCGAACTTGCTCGCAACCTTCGGAACATTCGAGCTTCGGGTAACGAATCCGGGCGGGTTCTCCGGTGCTGCAGTCTTTAATGTTGGCTACGCGCCACCGATTGTAACCAGCGCTGTAACGGCAAGCGGCAATATGCCCGGTCAAAGCTCCACAGCCGCTTCAGTCTTCCCGTTCCAATTGGCTGTCAATGGTTCAGGTTTCCGTCAAGGTGTTACTGTTACCTTTAACGGAACACAATTGAACATCATTTCGACTTCTAATACACAAGTAATCGCACAAGTTCCTTCGGGATTGAACGGTACGCAGGGTGTATTCCCCGTTGTTCTTTCCAATGCTGATGGTTTGTCCTCCAGTGCAACCTTTAGTATAGGTCCGCCAAATGCACCAGAGATTACACAAGTTAGTCCTACGGTTACCAACGCAACGGCGACTCCGTTTGTGATTACGCTGACAGGACGCAATTTTGCTTCCGGTCCGCAAAACACACCGCTTCCGGGATTCCAGGTTATCTATAACGGTCGTCCGTTGCAGGTTCTTTCGGTAACACCGACACAAATCATCGCGTTTGTTCCAGCGGGTGTGAATAACCAAGAAGGGAATATCGTTGTTGAGGCGGTAAATCCTGACGGACAACGCTCCAACCGTGCAACAATTAATGTACTGTGCGCTGTTTGTCCGGTCATTACCAGCGTTTCGCCCGGTGCGTTGCGTCCAAATTACCCGTTTGATGTTACCTTCACGATTAACGGTTCAAACTTCCGTCCGGGAGCGACTGTTACCGTTGGTGGCGCTCCGCTTCGCATCGTGAGCGTTGCCGATGGACAGATTATCGGTATAGCACCGGCAGGTTTCGTCCTCAGCAATGCGGTTATCCGTGTTCAAAATATGGATGGAACGAGTTTCACGCTCTTTGACGGCTACACTGTCAGTGTTCGTGAAGTGATGGCTGTTGAGTCCATGACTGGCAGTGTGTATCCGAATCCGATGGAAGATATGATTACCTTTGAAGCAATGCTTCCGAAAGCAGGACAATTGCGTGTACGGTTGACTGATGTTTTAGGTAAAACATTGGTACTCTTTACGCAAGCGGTCGGAGCAGGTAAGTTTACCCACCAACTTGATGTAAGCGCACTCCCAACGGGTGTCTATATCTTCGAGATGACCGACGGTGAACGCCGCTTCATCGAAAAAGTGGTAAAACGGTAAGAAATAAATTCAGAAATATCTCGTCCACCTTGCGCTTTTAAGCCTGAGGAGGAATGATAGATAGGGTAAAAAGCCCCGATGCTTCCAGAGCATCGGGGCTTTTGTTTTGAAAGTCGAAAAAGACGGCTATCTGTTTTGGAGACGGTTTTTTACGCAGGTAGGAGAATTGTACCTTTCTCGCCGGCAATAATGCGGTTGGTGATGTTCTCAAGTAGCTGTGTTTCAATCTGTTCTAATGCAGCAGTAGTAGGAATGTCGTGAGCATCTGTCCATAGAGGTTCCCCACAAAGCAAGAAAATATGAGGTTTGTCATCGTCCAGAAATTCACAGCGCATTGCCAGTGGAACAATAGCAACGCGCTTTCCCTCATCGCGGCATTTTCTCAGAACCCGCTCTATTCCTCGATTGTAACCAAGCGGGCGTTTTCCCCATGCAGACAACTCGCCTTGAGGAAACATGACAATGATGCGCTTCCCTTGTAGCAATTGTACCGTATAATCAAGCGTTTCTACGATTCCTTTGGGCGATTGTTGATTGATGGAAAATGCTCCAAGAAATCGGAAAAACCAAAATTCTTTCAGCCGATGTTCCAACATCATAATAAAGTATTCGCGTTGCCAGCAGAGTTCATTCAGCATATACGGAAAAAAACCATCCCACCATGTAGCATGATTGGGAAGAAGAAGTATAGGCGTGTCATTCGGTATAGATGGGAGTTCGCCAAGAAGATGAAAGGCATGGAAACGGCGTTGAATAAGCGAACGAAGATACGGGCGAAAAAGGGCGTGCGCCCAGCGTTGATGCTTTGCGACAATCATTTGGAGCGGGAGAAAATCAAGGTGATTTGAATGTAGGTGAAATTACGAAAGAAGCAAAAAGAAATGCACATAGAGATAGACTACCGGAGCAACAAACATCGCAGCATCGAAGCGGTCATATACTCCGCCGTGTCCGGGAATGATATTGGAGCTGTCCTTTACTCCTGCGTCGCGTTTGAAAAGCGATTCGACCAAATCCCCGAATTGTCCGATAATGCCGACCAGTGCGCCAATAAGTGCGGCGTGAAAGGGCGGTAAAAAGGGTAGAAGATAATGCGCCAATACCACGAAGACTGCCGATGAACTCAGAAAACCGACAATTGCTCCTTCCCATGATTTATTCGGGCTGACGCGGGGGAAAAGTTTGTGTTTTCCGAAGGCTTTTCCGGCAAAAAAGGCGAGGGAATCACACGTCCAAATGCCAATGAACGTAGCAAAGACTAACCAAGCTCCCCATTTATCTCCCGAAATAAGTCGTTCTGCGGGAGAAAGACCTGTCAGAAAAGGTGCTAATACAGGCTTTTCAAGTATGGAACCGTTGTTGAACGTCATTCTAAGACCAATCAAACTGGTGAGAAATGCACCGACATACAATACGCCAAAGACTGTTATCGAAGAATTCCAGAGAGGATGCGGTTTATTGCGCAAAAGTTCGATGATAAGAACACTCAATACAAACATGAGCACCAATGCCGGAAAAAGCAAACGTACCAATGCTTCCGGTGCAGCATCGGCAAACATAAAATACACTCCGACAAGGAAACTTCCCACATAGCCTACAATACGCTGTGGAGATGCCGTTGTATGCTTCCCTAAATCGTAGAATTCTTTCAAAGCTAATATCGCTAGGGCTTGTGCGAATAACCAAAACCACCACGAACCCACAATCACCAAACCAATGATAAGGGGAGCTGCGATAAGGGCAACTATCGTGCGGACGGCGGTATTACTCACGGGGGTATTGAGGAATGAATGTTATACTTGAGTTCGGGGAACGGAGTTCCGAAAAGGAAATATTAGCGAATTTTCGATGTGCAGGCAATAGCAATTTCTTCGGCTTCCTGTTGTGTCTTTGCTTCGACGATGACGCGAATAATCGGCTCGGTATTCGATGTACGCAAATGCGCCCAACCATTCGGGAAACCAAGTCTTAATCCGTCTTCTGTGCTTATTTGGGCATCAGGAAAGTGTGCTTTGACATCTTCAAAAATAGCAGCAGCGTCGCCGGAAAATTCTTGTTTGTGCTTTATCATTGAGTAGTGCGGCAGAGCATTAACGACGCTGGAAAGCGTCATTTTAGGACGTTCTTGTTTGACTTGTGCTAAAAGAAGCAGCACTAATGATGTTCCAACAAGGGAATCCCGTCCTGCGTGGCAAGCAGGCAAAATGACACCGCCACTGCCTTCGCCGCCAATTAACGAATCGTGTTCAAGCATTGCTTTGACAACGTTAATTTCCCCTACTGCCGTGCGAATAACTTTTACGCCGTAATGTGCTGCAACGTCTTCTACTGCTTGCGTTGTGGACATATTGATAACGACCGGAGTATCGGCTTTTTCGCCGAAATATTGTTTGTTGCGCAAAACAGCAAGTGTAGCCAGAACAATGGTGTTTTCCTCAAAAACCACTCGCCCGCGTTCATCTACCAACACAAGACGGTCTGCATCAGGGTCCACCGCTACACCGAAATCTGCTTTATGCTCTACTACCGCTTTTGCTAAATCGCCAAGATTGTCCGGAATCGGTTCGGGAGTATGCGGGAAAACGCCCGTACCGTCGCAATAGAGCGGAATAACGTCGCATTCAAATGCTTTAAGCAAATAGGGGATAAAATGGGAGCCGGAAGCATTAACAGCATCTACAACGACGCGAAATTTTTGACTGCGAATGAGTTCTACATTGCCCGAATTAGAAAAAACGGGCAGAAGCATAATAGACTCCGTGTGGTGTGCTGCCGGATTTTGGTGAGTGGTCATACTTTCGCCGTGTTGGTCAGCGACAAAGTGGAAACGCCGTTCTTCCAGGCATTGCCAAAAGGCTGCATTTTCTTCGGCGTTGAGGAAAATACCTTGATTGTTGAGAAACTTTAAGCCGTTCCACTCGACCGGATTATGCGACGCGGAAATAGAAATGCCGCCTGCCATTGCTTGATGTTCGGCAAAAAGTTGCACGGTTGGCGTTGGAACAACGCCGAGTTCAAGCACTTCTCTGCCACAAGCAGCCAAAGTCGCACAGACGATTTTTTCAATCCATTCCCCCGAAGGACGACCGTCCCGTCCGACAACGACGATGCCGGGCGGTAAGTACGATGCAAAAGCTGCGGTATATTCAGCAATGATAAATGGTGTCAGAGCATCACCAAGTGTAGCGCGAACACCGGAAATAGAACGGATGAAAGGCATAAATACTGGTTCTCCTTGAAAAAACAGTCAAAATAAGCGAGGTGGCATTGCCAAGAGCAAGCGCAAAATACAGTCGCACAGCGCAATTGCACGATGCAAAGCCGAAGTATGAAAAAGTACATTGGAAAGGCTGTATGGAAAGCGATGGGATACAAAGACTATGGTGTTGGAAAGATTACCATACATCCCTACACATATTTTGCTTTCATACAAGTCTCGCTCAAAATACACATCCGTTCTTTCTTCTCAAAAGGAAGTTTCACGAAAAAGAATTTTAACAAAATAAATAGCCGCGAAATTGGTGAAAAAGGGCAATAAACCTTGATTATGATAAAATTTTTCCCTAGTTTCCAAATCCTATTTCGGTCATTCACAGATACATACATGACGATTGTAAAGCAAGCAGATTTTACAGCAAGCAACCATAGTATACCCCCTCATTTTTTCATTTCTCTAAGGATAGTTCAATGAAACATTCCTCTCTCGGTGCATTTCGTTTATGGCGTAAAACGTTATTTGGAGCGGTACTACCGTTGTTCCTTGGAATAACATTTACGTCGAATATGAGCGCACAGGTGTCTTCCGAGCAAGAGACGGCAGCGACTCAGCAAACGCGCATTCTTTCTGCAGGAATAACCAGAGTAATTAATGACGGTACGAAGCAATCTGCCGTGAAGCAATCTATGATTTCCCGTGAAGAAGCCTTGATTCAACGCAGTTTGCGTCGGCTTGTAGCAGGGCAGTCCTTTGGTAATGGTATGTACAGCCTTGCAAAAGCACGCCGTGTAATGCCACTCAAAGAAGGCACATACGAAAAAGGCGCAATTTATGTTAAAACCCGTCAGCGCTTTAGTCTCGGGAAAGGTGCTTCTTCATTCCAATCTTCTGTATTGATGAGTGGTCTGGAAGGTGTTGTTGTGCGGGATATTCGCCCGATTTCTCAAGCGCATAATAGCGGCGCATTGCTTACGTCGGACGATTTCGGCGTTGGGCGGATTTATACTGTGCGTTTCGACCCGGGAGTAGATGTGCAGCGTTTGTGTGCAGAACTCTCGCAAAACCCCGAAGTAGAATACGCTGAACCTATTTACATCTATCAACTTCAGCAGCAAGACCGCGTTACGCCGAATGACCCGCTCTTTGCTCGTCAGTATCACTGGGCGAGGATTGAAGCGGAACGTGCTTGGGGCATTACGCGTGGTGATAGTACGATTGTTATAGCGATTTGCGATAGTGGCGTGGATATTGAACACGAGGATTTACGGGACAATATCTGGACAAATCCGGGTGAATCCGGCACAGATGCTATGGGACGCGACCGCCGTACTAATGGCGTGGATGACGATAACAACGGTAAAGTAGATGATTGGCGCGGATGGGATTTTGTAGGTAATACAACCGCTGCCGACCGTGCTGCGTCAATACGACGCCCTGATAACGATCCGCGACCCCGTCCTCGGCGTGACCTTGATACAGACGATGGTCTGAATCACGGTTCACACGTAGCTGGTATTGCCGGTTCGACGGCAGATAACGGTGTAGGTGGCTTAGGTTCTGGCTATCGTTGCCGTATTTTGCCTTTGAAACAAGCAACAGAAGATTTTCCCAATTCGCGCAGTGTTATTGACGGATATGAGGGTATTCTCTACGCGGCACAAATGGGTGCTCATATTGTGAATTGCTCGTGGGGCGGCGCAGGTGGGTTTAGTCAAGCAGCACAAGATATTATTAATACCGCAACCGCACTCGGAACATTAGTTGTGGCTGCCGCCGGCAACGCATCTTCGCTCATGGATGATGCCTATTATCCAGCTTCATTTGATAATGTGATGTCGGTTGGTGCGTCTGAAGAAAATGATACACCCGCCGGATTCTCGAATTTTGGCGTAAAAACGTCTGTTTTTGCTCCTGGTGATAATATCCTCAGTACGGTTATCAATAGTCAGTATGTCCTATACGGTGGTACATCTATGGCTGCACCTATGGCGGCTGGTATTGCTGCTTTGATACGCCATTTACATCCTGATTGGACTTCGCAACAGATTATTCAGCAAATCCGGGGTACCTCGCAAAATGTTCTTGTACCGGGTGCTGCAGAGCGTCCTTTTAATTATTTTGGGCGAATGAATGCTTTCCGTGCGCTGAACATTAACCGTTCAATTAACGGTTCAGGCGAAACAATGCCCGGTATTGTCACCGCCGGCAATAGTATTGATGCTGTCAATGGCTTGATTACGAGCTTTGAGCCGAAGCGCCTTGTTTTATCGGTACGGAATATCTTGTCCGATGCGTCGGATGTCAGCGTAACACTTACGCCGCTTGACCCGAACATCATTGCCTTGCAATCTACCCAAACCATCGGTAATCTGGCAAGCGGTCAGCGCAAAGATGTCGAGTTCACCATTCAACTGCAATCCGGCGCGTTGGCTTCGGCGGGGCTCTTAGATATTAGCGATTTTGTAATTACCTACCGCTCCGGTTCGTATGTTAACTATGAACTTTTAACTGTTCCCTACCAACTTCCGGCAAGCAATTCTACTCCACAATTGATTGTTTCGCCTGTAACGGATTTTGGAACAACTCCTGTTCCGACTACGGCTTCGGTGCGCATTACTAACACGGGCAATCAAACTATCCGCGTTACGGCTGCAACACAAGCCTTTACAGGTACTCATGCCAGCGAATTTTCACAGGTAGAATCTTTAACAGGAACAGACCTTGAACCGGGTGCTTTTACCACACGTCAAATCCGCTTCACGCCTACGCAAGGTACAACAGGGCAGCGTACAGCAACATTTAATGTAGTGGGGATGTCCAACGGTGTTGTACCAACACAGGGTGTCGGAACGCCGATAGCCAGTGGTTATACGTTTAGTCAGCGTCAAGAAACGTATACTGAAATTGAAGATAACAATTTCCCCTTTGCGATGGGCGGTGCAAATCTTGATGATGGCGAGTTTGATGTTGATTTGCCGTTCCCCTTTCAATTCGGTCAGAATACGTACACTAATGTACGCATTGTCTCAAATGGCTTTTTAGCATTCCGCCCCGCACGGTCTTCTATTACCGAAACAGGTTTCGTTACCAGACCAATTGGCGATGCAAGTTATGGCGCAGAGGGTATTATTTCGGGCTTTACGCTGGATTTGTATATGCTGCAAGACGGTACGATTCGTTATGGTACGCAAGGTACTGCCCCAAATCGTATCTTTACGGTACAGTGGAAACGTGCTTCTCTTGTTTCTGCAACAGGTGCTTCGCCCGATGCTGATTTGAACTTTCAAATCCGACTCTACGAAGGCTCGAATCGTATCGAATTTGCTTATGACCGTATGAGTTTTACCCGTGAAGGCTTTTTAATTCGCGGTCAGGTGGGGTTGCGCGGACGTACTCCGGCAGATTTTAACAATCGTCTGGTAAATTTTACGGCTAATAATTGGCTTACATCGGTGCAGGGCAATGCAGCAACAGACCAATGCGATTTATTCCCCGAAATTGCTCCACCTTCAGGATTGGTCTATGTTTATACGCCGGGTGATTTTGCTGCAACAAGTTCTCCGCGTGTAACGGCGTTTCAACGTTCAACAGAACTTCGTGCAACAGCACGGACGGGTGGAATTCTGAGAACAGAACCGCTTCTGACAACAGGACTCAACTTTAATACTGTTAATCGCGTCGGTGGTGCCGTTGTTTCCAGTATTCCTACAACGATTGGCACAACCCAAATTCGTACCGTTACTTTGGCAAATATTAGTGCCAATCCGCTTACAGTTACTGCCCTAGATATTGTTCCTGTTGTGGATGCGACTGCGGGCGAGTTTCGTGTTTTGAATCAGGTTCCTATCACTATTCCGGCAAATTCTACAACGGCAATTCAAGTGGCATTTTCACCGAGTGTAAATCGTTTCCGAGAAGCAGCCTTGCGTATCACTTACGATGGTGTTACTGCTGTAATGCCGATGTTCGGAGAGGTACAAGCAGCAAATGCTTTTCTTCGTTTCTTTAATGATGTAGGAACTGACCTCACGAATACACCGGGTTTTTTCAGCCGCTTTGACCGCTTGCCACCATTTTCGTTGACCGGAGCGTTACCGCCACTTAATCTTACTCCCATCGGAACAACACGTGTTGTGAATTTGATTTCGATTCGGAATATGGGAACTGAGCCAATTACCGTAACGAGAGCAACCTTCACTCATGCAACACTGGCAACGGTGCAAAGTCCTGATTTCCGTTTACTCACCTCTTTGCCATTTACCGTACAGCCCGGAACGTCGCAGACGCTTTCCATTGCCTACAGCCCGATTGAAGCGGGTGAAAAATTAGTGGATTTACGCCTTTTCAGCGACCGCGCTGCTCCGGCAGTCTTGCGCTGCGGTAGTGTAGGCGGTGTTCCAAGAGCAATTCAAGTAACGCCAAGGACAACAAATGATATTGTTAATTCTTCGCCAATTCCGTATTCGTTTAGTTTTGGTCTGGTGGCTATTAATACATCCGCGACACAGAATATTACTTTGCGTAACAGTAGTACGGCAACCATGCGTATTTCCGGTGTAAGTTTTGGTGGTGTTAATGGAGCAGAATTTTCATTGAATACAATTTTTCCGATAACACTTGCTGCGCAGCAAACAACGACACTGACGGTGAGATTTAGCCCTAGAGAAGTTGGTGTGCGCACTGGTGTGATGACGGTATTCCACAACCAAGCGCCTGAATCGGAGACCGTACAATTTATCGGTAGCGGAGATGCGGTGCGCCGTTTAGCTGTACCGCTTTTTACGCAAATATTTAATCAGACCGCTCCCAACGCGACTTCTTCAACCATTGGTATTGGTATTCGTAACGCAGGACGGCAAACGGTGACAATTTCCAGTGTAACGATTGAAGGCAAAGATGCAAGCCAATTCCGCTTTTTGCGCCATGTTGCTGATGGGACAACAATTGCAACAGCAGTCACCTCCACTGCTACGGTCTTTTTCGCCCCTACCTCGCGTGGCGTGAAAGAGGCGCGGCTTGTGGTGAGGAGTAATGCCGAGCCTTCGGTGATGACGGTAGAATTACGCGGTACATCGGCAGATTCAGTTGCGCGGGCGACGATTGCTACTTTAGACGCTTCGGCGCAATTCGGTGAAGATATTACCATTCCGATTATTCTTCGTAATGGTCGCTCGCTTCCCGCAAATACGACGATTTATGCGAACTTGCGGTTGAATGCTTCCGTATTACAGCCGTTGGATGCTGCTTCAACAGGTATCGTAACCGATAATCAGCGCGTGGTGCGGCTAACACTGACACCAAGCGGCACCGATACCGTTTTGACGCGCCTTCGTTATCGTACTGTACTTGGCAATGACACGACAACGGTACTGCGTTTGGAAGAAGCATTCGCTACCAATGCGACGATCTCTGCGGTGTCGGGGCGTTTGACGATCACAGGCGCTCCGCAAGCCTTCTTGCAAGTAGCAGCCGGGCAATCCAATGCTCAATACTCTGCGCCTCCGGGTGGTAGCGTTTCGATGCCGATTGTCGTTCGGAATCGCCATCGTATTCCGACGGGGCGTAATCTTATTGCAACGATGACGTACAATGCTTCATTGCTTGAACCAACGAATTTGACGATGTTTGTAGCATCAAACAGTGTAGCGGGTGGAATTCGCACGATTGCTTTTGCTATTCCGTCCGGAACGGCAGAAGATCTCGTTATTACACCGACATTCCGTGCAGCTATTGGAAATTCGACAAGTTCAACCGTTACAATGCGGAATAGTATTCGTAGTGTTGATCCCATCTTCGGCGATTTGCAATTTTTGCAGCCTTCCGGCAGTTTTGCTTTGACGAATCTCAATCGTGCGGGCGGTAATCAGCTCTTCTATTCGCCTCGCGCAAGTTTAGTCATTGTACAAAGCAGTCCCAATCCGGCTACCGATGCTGTTTCCGTGGTATTCCGTACGCTTGACGATGGTGCTGTTACGGCAACTTTGAGTAATGTCGCGGGTAAGCCACTTTTTGAAGAGCAGTTAAACGCTCTCAAAGCAGGTGAACACGCGCTTCGGATACCAACAAGCGCACTGCCGAGTGGCTCATATCTGCTGACCTTGCGTTCAGCCTCCGGTACAGCAACGCAAACACTTCAGATTGTGCGGTAAGTTCTTTTTTTCTTTGCTCACTTCCTGTTTTTACTTGTGTTGTGAACAAAAGTTGAATAGGAAGTGAGAAGGAAAAACGAACAATAAGTAACTGAGATTTTTATTTTTACTTTTAGAATCTTATGAATCAAAACACTCTCAAAACCGCACTGCGCCTTGTGTTTGTTTTTGCAATACTCTTTGTGGTTACGACCGAGCGCTCCGAAGCACAAGGCGGTCGTCCGCGCCGTTTTTCACTTGGTTTGTACGGTACATACGGTATGGATATGCACAGCGCAAATTTTCTGGATTTGCCGAATAATCCTGTTTTTACACCGCGTACAGGCGGAAGCAATGAACCCGGAGCATTTACGGGAACAACCGCTTGGAATCCCGCGTTTGGGCTGGTGATGGAGTATCTGTTGGATGAGCGCCTCAGCGTTGGTCTTAGGGTGCATTACGCGACACAGAATGCTCGTTTGACCACTCGTGCAAACTACCGAGTGGGACGTGATGATGGTACGTTTGCCGATGCAACCAGTGAATATGCTATTAGCGATTCACTTCAAATTATCGGCTTAGAGCCGATGGCAAGCTATAACATTTGGGAAGGACTTTCTGTTCACCTAGGAGTGCGGCTCAATTTTGTCACCACAGCACGTTATACGCAATCAGAAACTCTTATTGCTCCGGCAGATGGTAGTTTTTTCGGCGGCTCTACGCCTATTCGTACACGGAATGTTACCGTTGGTGATTTGCCGAATGCAAACACGTTCACGATTGCTCCAATTGTTGGGCTGAGTTATGCTATTCCGATAATTGACCGTTTAACGGTGCAGCCGGAGGTTTTTTTCTCGTATGGTTTGATGCCTGTTGTAAGAGATTTACAATGGACAGTCAATTCATTGCGTCCGGGTGTTACGGTAAAGTATAAATTGTAATCGGTATTATTTTTAGATACCTTGCAGCCCGCTTTAAAAGCGGGCTGTTTTTGTTTTTGCTCTATCTTGGTGTTGAAAAAAGGAATGAGTGCAGGAAGTCTGTAAACTCTTTGGTGAAATTCAAACTTTTAGCGATTTTGTGTTACCACGATTATTTCTCCCACTTTAGCTTCTACCACTCACCATGAATCTTCCTTCTTTAAGCCTGAAGCGTCCGGTCTTTGCGATTGTGATGTCGCTGGTGATTATGCTTTTTGGCGTTATGGGCTATTCTTTGCTTGGGGTCCGCGAATTTCCCGCTATTGACCCACCTGTTATCACTGTGCGCACGGTGTATTCCGGTGCAAATCCTGAAATTGTCGAATCACAAATCACCGAACCGCTTGAAAAAGCGATCAACGGTGTACAAGGGGTTCGGACAATTTCGTCGAATAGCGCCTTGGGTGTTAGCATTATCACCGTAGAGTTTACCGTCGAGGCAGATTTAGAACAAGCTGCCAACGATGTCCGTGATAAAGTTTCTCAAGCGCAGCGCCAATTGCCGCAAGATATTGATGCTCCGCCTGTAGTGACAAAGGCAGATGCTAGCGGTGACCCAATTATTTTTATGCCCGTCCAAAGCCGCTCAATGAATATCATGCAGCTTTCGGCATACGCGGAAAACGTGCTGCAAGAACGTTTGCAAACGATTCCCGGTGTGAGTCAGGTTCTCATCTTTGGTATTAAGCGGTATGCTATGCGTCTTTGGATTGATCCCGCCAGACTTGCTGCGTACAATTTGACGATTCAAGATGTGCAAGAAGCACTTAACCGCGAAAATGTTGAATTGCCGAGTGGAAAAATTTATGGAAACCAAACGGAATTAACCGTCAAAACATTCGGGCGATTAGACAAAGAAGAAGATTTCAATAATTTGATTTTACGCCAAACGGACAATCGCATTATTCGCTTTCGTGATATTGGTCGGGCGGAACTGGGACCCGAAAATGAGGAAACATCTTTACGTCGTAATAATACGCCCGGAGTTTCTATTGCCGTTATTCCACAACCCGGTGCAAATATTGTGAGTATTGCCGATGAGTTTTATAAGCGTTTTGAAGTAATTAAGCGAGAATTGCCACCGGATATGATTATCGCTGTCGGTATTGACAGGAGTCGCTCGATTCGGGCATCAATTCTCGAAGTACAAGAAACCTTAGCCATAGCTTTTTTGCTGGTGGTCATTGTGATTTTTCTCTTTTTCCGTGATTGGAAAATTGCTTTGCGTCCGCTTATTGATATTCCAGTCTCGCTTATTGGGGCATTTTTCATTATGTATATTTTCGGCTTCTCCATCAATGTCCTTACGTTACTTGCCATTGTCTTGGCGACGGGATTGGTGGTGGATGACGGAATTGTGGTAACGGAAAATATCTATAAAAAAATTGAGCAAGGAATGTCTCCATTGGAAGCCGCCAGAGCGGGTTCAACGGAAATTGTTTTTGCTGTCATTTCAACCTCTATAACGTTAGCAGCGGTGTTCTTGCCGGTGATATTTCTGCAGGGCTTTGTGGGTGCGCTTTTCCGTGAATTTGGTGTCGTTATTGCTTCATCCGTGTTGATTTCTGCTTTTGTCTCGCTTACGCTTACGCCTGTTCTGAGTGCAAAACTCTCCGGTGATGCGCATAATCGCTCGAAATTCTACACGATGACCGAACCGTTTTATCAATGGTTAGATACTGCCTACCGTCGGACGCTCGAAAAATTCTTGCGCCATCGTGCGTGGGGTATTGGTATTTTGCTGGCAAGTTTTGGAGCAATTTATCTGCTTGGTATTACGCTTAAAAACGAACTTGCACCGCTTGAAGACAAAGGTTTTTTAAGAATGCCGATGACAGCACCTGAAGGAACAAGTTTTGACGCGATGGAAAGCATTATTGGTACGGCGGCACAATTTATCATGGATTCCATACCAGAACATCGTATGGTCTTTGGTATTACGGCTGGTGGTGGTGGTTCAAGCGGTGCAGTGAATTCAGGTTTTGTGAGTATTTTGCTTTCTGATGCCGATGAGCGCAGGCGTACGCAAATGCAAATTGCCGAGTATCTCGGCAAAAAAATGCGCGGATTTAATGCTGCTAGAGCAATTCCCGTTCAAGAACAGACAATTTCAACGGGCTTTGGCTCTGGTTTTGGCTTGCCAGTGCAGTTCGTTGTCCAAAATCTGGATTTTGAAAAATTGAAGAGCAAATTGCCACAATTCCTTGAAGAGGCGCAAAAAGACCCGACATTTCAAGCGGTGGATGTGAATTTGAAATTTAACAAGCCCGAACTTTCAGTTTCGATTGACCGCCTCAAGGCAACAGAATTAGGTGTTTCGGTGCGCGATATTTCCAATACGCTGCAGTTAGCGTTATCAAATCGCCGCTTCGGATATTTTTTGATGAATGGTAAGCAGTATCAGGTTATCGGGCAGGTGGAACGTGATGACAGAGACCGTCCCTCGGCGTTGCAAGGATTTTATGTGCGGAATAATCGCGGGCAACTTATTCCGCTTGATAATCTCGTGCAATTCAACGAAGTCTCCAGCCCGCCGCAAGTTTATCACTACAACCGCTATAAATCGGCAACGGTATCGGCTGGGTTAGCCCCGGGAAAAACCATCGGCGACGGCGTAAAAGCAATGCAGGCAATAGCAGACCGCGTTTTTGATGATACGTTCACAACGTCACTCTCTGGTGCTTCGCGGGACTTTGCCGAAAGTTCATCGAATACCAGTTTCGCCTTCCTGTTGGCGTTATTGCTGATTTATCTCATTTTGGCGGCACAATTTGAAAGTTTCCGCGACCCGTTTGTCATCATGTTGACAGTGCCGCTTGCCGTTTTGGGAGCGCTTCTGTCGCTGTGGGCATTTAATCAAACGCTCAATATCTTTTCGGAAATTGGTATCATTATGCTTATTGGATTGGTAACGAAAAACGGGATTTTGATTGTGGAATTTAGCAATCATCTTCGCGCAGAAGGTAAAAATCTCCTTGAAGCAGCGTTGGAAGGATCGGCTGCGCGGCTTAGACCAATTTTGATGACGAGTTTGGTAACGGCAATCGGCGCATTACCAATCGCCTTGGCACTTGGAGCAGCTTCGCAAAGCCGTGTGCCGCTTGGTATTGTGGTCGTTGGCGGAGTGTTGTTTTCACTGGTTTTAACGCTTTATGTTATTCCGGCAATGTACACGTACTTAGCAAGCAAGAAACAATCAAGCCTTGAGGACACGACCGTAGAACAGACACAAGAACAACAGGACACGAAAGAGGTTGCGGAACTTGCCAGTTAATCTACAACGCTAAACGGATATTTACAAAAGAGCCGTAGAAGTCGCATGAAAACTGACTTCTATGGCTTTTCTGTTTTTTTGAAGAAATTTTGTCAACCTTTCTCGAAAAACTGTCGTCTTGAGCAGAAATACCGTTGTTGTATGATTTTCGGAGAAGATGATGAGTTCTACATTTCGTTACGGCGCAGAAGAGTTGAAAATATTTCTGCCTGTTTCCACTTTTCGCGGCTTCGTTGGTTCATTTGGGTTGTTGGTGCTTGGTTGTATCGGTTACAGTGCGTTTTTGTTGGCACAGCGTCTTGCACCAATTAAAACACCCACAATAGCGGCTACAAAACTGATGCACCTTCCGCCGCCCTCGACCCCAGTGATGCCTGCTGTAGAGCCGCCGTCAATGCTCATTGCAGAAGGGCTTGCCGCGAGAGCAGGTACGCCTGTTCCAGTGCCGGATATGCTTGTTTCTGCCGATGAAACAGGCTTTGCCAATATAGATGAAATTTCACGGGCAAGCGTGGATGGCGGTAATGGTGTAGAAGATGGTCTCATGTCGCTCATCACCGATTCGACGGAAGTGCGCGAGGAGGAGCCGGAGGTGCTTGATGCGATGCAAGTGAGCAGACTTCCTGTTGTGGATATTCGGGATTTGCAACGTAAAATTGTCTATCCCGAAATGGCGAAGCGGATGGGAATTCAAGGGGCAGTTGTTGTCTCTGTATTGATAGCGAAAGATGGTCGTCCGAAGAAGTACATCATTGAGCGGAGTGATTCAGAATTATTGAATGATGCTGCTTCTAAGGCAGTGATGGAGGGCATATATGTTCCAGCAATTTTGGAAAATCGCCCCGTTGAATGTTGGGTCAGTATTCCCATTTATTTTCGTTTACGCTAAATCTTGATTTCATGCGCCCTACCGAATTGCAACTTCCAGAATTTGTACAACGCTTTTGCGAAAGTTCAAGCGATGCAGAAAAACGCTCTGCCTTCAGATTATTGTATGACCATGCTCAACATCTCGTTTTTGCGACTGCTGTGCGTATTGCTCCAAATGCCACGCTTGCGGAGGATTTGTCACAAGAAATTTGGCTGAAAATCTTGCGTAGCGTGTGTTCATACCGTGCTGAAGCGTCATTTGGTGCGTGGTTGCGGCGTGTTGCGCTGAGAACATGGCTGGATATGCGCAAAACCTCATCCGAGCGTACACAACGCGAACTTGTGAGTGTCAGTCTTTCCGAAAGCATTATCCGAAGCGGTGCCGAGGATATACTTATGTCGGACGGTCAGGCAGAAGCAAATCCTGATGCACTCGCTGAAGCAGATGATGTGCAAATTCTTATCGAAAAAGCCTTGCAGCGTCTTACCAAAGCGGAAGAGAACGTTTTCCGCGCACGGCATTTCGGTGATTTGTCCTTTGCTGATATTGCTGCTGAATTTGGCGTAAGCGAAGGAACGGTAAAAACACTACATTTTCGAGCGATGAAAAAATTACAATCCCTTTTGAAGCCCATTTTTGAGACTTCCTCCCCACTATCATAATTCCTCCAATGCAAGCAATGACAACGCCAAATGACCGTGAACGGCTGGAACACTTGATGATAAGCGCTGTTTACGATGATATTACCGACGAAGACCGCCGCGAATTAGACGAGCGTTTGCGGCGCAGTCCTAAAGCACTTGATGAATTACTCGCTCTCCAAGATGTACGCCGAATTGTCTCCAAACCATCACCAAATCAAGAGATTCGAGAGGACTTTTCCCGCTCGCAATGGAATGTGCTGGAGAAAGAATTAAATGAGAGATTGCATCGCAGAGTGGCTCCTGTCAAGATAACTGTTACCGCGCCGAATAAACCGCTCATCCGCCAATCAGAGCTTATTCGATTTATTCCTCGTGCCACAGAGCGAGGTTTTATGGCGGCTGCAGCACTTTTAACGATGCTCATTGGGGGATACTCCTTATTTCTCATCGCTACGGCGGGGGGCTTAAACAAGCGCCCTGCCATCAATAAAATGAAACTGATGAATTTGCCACCACCACCGACTGCCTTGGAAGATGCACAAGCGCCTCCCCCTCCACCAACTGCTGCCGGTCCTGCTGCAAGGGCAGGTACGCCTGTTCCTGTACCGGATGCACTTATTGCGCCGGATGTGAAAGATTTCGCAAATGTGGATGAAATCTCACGCGCCAGCACCACAGGCGGCGATGGTAATGACCAAGGATATTTAGGATTGGCTTCCGACGTTGATACGGAAGTACGCGAAGACGAGCCGAGTGCTTACGATTTTATTCCAGTGGAAAAAGAGCCGTATGTTGATATTCGAGAATTGCAGAAAAAGGTGGTCTATCCTGATATGGCAAAGCGTGCAGGAATTGAAGGAAAGGTTAATATTCGCGTCTTGGTCGGGAAAAACGGTGTTCCTAAAAAGCATCTTGTTGAATCAAGTGATTCCGAGCTGCTTAATGATGCCGCTATCAAGGCTGTCATGAGTTCAGTCTTTACTCCTGCAATCCAGAATAATCAGCCAATTGATTGCTGGGTGAGTATTCCCATTGTTTTTCGTTTGCGGTGATGTATTGCTCGGAACTTCAATAGCCGAGGGTTACAAATTTTTGCGAAAATACTCTACCGTGTGTTTCATGGCTTCACGCCAATCATTCGAGGGAGTAAAGCCGGTCAGAATTTTGATTTTATCACAGTTTACAGGAGTCGAGCCAATATCAATCGTTTGAATTTCGTGTGGAAGCGGTTTGACTGTGAGGTCTCCCGTACCGCACGCATCCACGATAAGTTGGGCAATTTCGTGAATTGGGATATTTTGTCCATTGACATTGTAGGCGGTAAACGGCAGATAGAAACTACCTTCTGTGGCTATGCGCCAGACATATTCGACCACATCTTGTACATAGACCACAGGGCGTGAGCGGTGCGTACCGAAAATTTCAATTGCTCGCCCCTCAAGAACATCGCGGATAAAACCACCAATCAAGCCAATATCATCGCCTTTGGTGGGCATGTTTTCCCCGAAACAGTTCCCAAAGCGAAGGCTAATAACGGCATATTTGTAGAGTTTTGCATAAATGCGGTAATACGATTCTGCCGAGAGTTTATGCACGCCTTGAATATCTTCCGGCAAAAGAGGTGTTTCTTCTGTAATTTCTCCGCCGACAAAATTTCCATATACACCCCGCGAAGATAAGTAAATAAGGCGTTTGCCGGGATGCTTCTCTAAAGCTGTCGCAATATGCAAATGTGAGAGTTGATTAAGAGCAACGTCATACTGAGGCTCATACAGTGCCAATCGGTGTGCTGTCCACGCCATTGTATCAATCACAATATCGCTTGCAGATAAGTATTCATGAAGGTTTGGGACGTTCTCGACTTTTTCTGTTATAAGAGTGAGGTTTTGCAAGCCGCTTACATACTCACGTTTAGCACTGGTGCGTTCTAAAAGCCCGTCAATAACAATAGCGTTCCAGCCTTCGTGGATAAATCGTTTTGTAATTGCGCTACCGATAAATCCAGCACCGCCAAGAATAAGAGCTGTTTTCATGGATTTGTTGGATGAAATGGAAGATGAGCCAAATGCTCCGCTTGTCTGTTCTGCTGAGTAGAATTATTTGAACAGGTAATACAAATTTAGCGGAATATCACCGATAGCACAAGCGATATATTCCCCTTGGTCTATCATTATTATCTTCCAAGAAAACGTTTGGTATGATGTCCTAGTTGTTTAGACATTTGTCCTTCTACAAGAATAAAGCGGTCTGCCACTCCCTTTAAGTGTTCGGCTTCGCTATTAATACTTCCTACAGAGCTTGCTACTCCCTCAATATCAGTGTTGTTCGAGACGATTGCTACACTAATACGTTCTACATTTTGCGTGATTTCTTGAGCCGAAGCAGATTGGCGTTCCGTTGTCGTTGCAATTTCAATAATTAACCTGTTTACGTGTTCAATACCTTCAACGATAGATTCTAAGCGCTCTCCGGCATGATTGGCTCGCTGGATGCCAGTTTGAACGCGCTCTGCACCAGTGCTTGCCGCATCTGTTGCATTTTTGGTATCGTGTTGAATGAGATGAATTGTTTTGGTGATTTCTTTCGTTGCTTTTGTTGTTTTCTCCGCAAGTTTGCGCACTTCGTCTGCGACAACAGCAAATCCGCGTCCTGCTTCTCCTGCGCGTGCCGCCTCAATTGCAGCATTTAATGCAAGAAGGTTAGTTTGGTCAGCAATTTCTTCAATCGTTTCCACAATTTCTCCAATTTGTTGAGAAGAATTTCCCAGTTTCATCACAACACCTGCCATACTTTCCACAACACCGGCAATCGTTGTCATGCTTTCAAGCGTCGTTTGAACGGCAGTTTGACCCGTTTTAGCTGAATGCACGACGTGCTGGGAGACTTCGGAGGTTGTCCCGACGTTAGTGGCAATATCATTGATAGAAACTGACATTTGTTCAATTGCTCCGGCAATTTCTTCCACGCGAGAGGATTGCTCGCGGCTTTGAAGGGAGATTCTATCGGCATTAGCAGCAATTTGAGAAGATGCAGCAGCTAGGCTTGATGCAGCATCTTGCATTTGAATAATGGTGTCGCGTTGAGCTTCGATGGTATCGTTCAGAGCCGATATTAATTGCCCGACAGCATCTTCTTTCGTTGCACGAAGCCTCTTGCTAAGGTCGTTATTTCTAACAGAGTTCAAAAATGTTGTAATGCGTGCAACTTCTGCTTCAAGATATAATTGCTGTTCGATTACTTCATTGCGAGCATCTTCGGCTGCTTGCTCTGCTTGATCAATGGCACGACGGCGTTCTTCTGCAGTTAAAGCGCTCATTTTCCGTAGATTAGCAGACATTGTGATAAACTCATTCCCTAATTCTCCAATTTCATCAGAGCGCTGCAAATCAATCTCAATAGTTGCTGTTTCAGGGTTTTCGCTAAAACGCTTGGTAAAATCTTGTATAGCGCTTCGCAAACGGCTTACCGGTTTTGCAATCCAACGCCCCAGAACAAATCCCAAAATTAGACTTAGCAGTACGCCGACAGCACGCATAATCCACGCTTGATTACGGATTTGCTGTTCAATGACAAGATACTCCTTGTAAGAAATATCTACTTCCAAAACAGCAATTGCCTTGCCGGAAGCATCTTTAATTGGAGCCATGCCCGAAATCCATACACCGTTATCGCTTTTGTAAATATCCGTCGAACCTGCCTTTCCTTCTCTCAAAGCACGGTGGAATGTCTCCGCTACACCTTTATCGCGGAACGTGTATTTGTCGCCGGTAAATGGAGTTGGGTGGGTCATAATACCAAATGTGGTCTCATCCGTTTCCGAAGCGGTAAGCGTGTACCAATTTTCTGCATACCCAAGGGCAGTGCGCATTGCCGCAAGCGGCTTTATTATTTCAGCAAACATTGCTTTGGAAAGAGAATCCTTGCCAAGCGCCATTTGGTGCTGTTCGCCGGAAACCGTTTGTGCTGCTGCCGTTGCTACATCGCGCAAACGCTCGGCTATCATCGTGCGGCGGTCATCGATATTTACCCTGAGAGCCACTTGTAGCACTATTTCCAAGAGAAGCCAGCAAACGAGAATAATCGGTACGGCAATTTTTATCCAAAGTTTATTCATAAGAAGTACAACGAAAAATCGGGAGCGTAAATGTAGTATTATCGTGAATTGTGTGAACCGTTTTCCAACGCTAAAACCCCACGCGGACAAACAGCCGAACAAACACCGCATCCCACACACGATGCTCGGACGATGTTTTCACCGCGCTGGGCGTAAGAACGGACATCTATACCCATTTCACAGTAGGTGGAACAATTCCCGCAGGAAATGCACTGACCGCCATTGGTGGTAATACGGAATCGTGAAAAGTAACGTTGCTGTAAGCCCAGCACTGCCGCCATCGGGCAACCAAACCGACACCAAACGCGGCTGCCCATAATCGGATAGAATCCTGTGCCGACAACGCCCGAAAAAAGCGAGCCGATGAGAAAACTGTACGTCTTTGAATATGCAAGCGAAAATTCGCCAAGCACACCGCCTTGCATGGCAGAATTTATCCAAAGCAAGCCTGTCATACTTGTTACAAACACTAGAACGCTATAAATCATCCATCGCTCTATTTTCCATGCCTTGAGCGATTTATCGGAATTGTGGCGAAAGGGGTCGCCCAGCGTTTCTGCTAATCCTCCGCAGCCGCATACCCACGAGCAATACCAGCGTTTACCGAAAAAATATGTTAAAACGGGTGTTGCAACAAAGGTCATAATCATCCCCCAAATAATCATAAAGACCATAAGATGATTCGGAGAAGCAAGGAAATATCGAACATTTAAGGGATTAAGGTAGTCATATTTTAGGGGCCAGAAATAGGTGAAATAAAATTCCGGTTCATTCATCATCTGAAGCCATGACGGAATCAAGTATGCAAAGACAAGTTGAAAAAAGACTACCGATACAGTGCGAATGATATGATAGCGACTATGCTGATACTTCGCAATCATACGCACACCCATAATGATGACCGCCAGTGTGTAAAGTGTCCCGTAAAGAAACCATTGGTCGGCAGCTTTGCCGCGTAGCAAGAAACTAAGAGGGTCGGCAGCGCGGATGCAATGTTGAAGATATTCTGCATACCAATAAAGTAACACGTAAAATCCAGTCATACCTACGCCGATAATCCATGCAAGAGTGCCGCGATGTTGTGCGCGACTGAACATGATGCCGTTATGATGAATACCGGGTTTGTATTCATTAAAAAGCGGTAAAATGTACAGAAGCCCGCCAAATGTCGCTAAACCAAGGCTTCCGAGCGAATACAATAACGGAATTGCTGTAAATGCACCTGTCCCGCCAATGATAAAAATCATTACTCCCAGTACAAAAAGCGCCAACGCACCTTTGCGTAAAGGGGACAATTCCACAAGGGGAGTCGCAAAGTCTTGAGGAATAACAATGCTATCAAGAGTAACCAATGATTGGTATATGTTGGGCGTTGGCATAAAATAAATCCTTTGAAAAAAGTATATGCTTTAGCTTACCATAATACGAAATTTTTCATTATGCAGATGTTCGCTGGCAAACAAACGCGAAAATATTCGCACGAAAAGACTGGCACGTAATTTGATTCTTGAAAAGTGTTGCTCTCAAAAGTAAAATAACCCGAAGCAACTTTCGCATTGACAAAAGTACGCCGAATATAATTTGAAGAGGTATGCAGACCGTCAAATTTTACGGCAGCAGCATAATAGAGGCTATCAATGAATATGACATCACGCGACTCATTTGGTACAAATGCTCTTGGTGGTAATACGATGTCCCGTCAAGGTAATGCGGGGCTGCCAGCAGGATTTACGCCACAAAATGCTACTCCGCCCGCTTCACCGCAAGCAGCAGAGCGGCAGAAAGGCAATTCGTCCAAGCAGTCTTCAACCCAAAATGCTCCACAGCGATCTTCTCAAAAAAATTCTTCAACGAAAGCGTCGCCCGCGAATGCTTCTCGGAAGATTCCTATTTCTTCTAAGCAAGTGCAGCAGATTTTGATGTTACTCAAAACTCATCGTCGTGAACTTGGTGCAGCCATTCTGGGATTGGCGGCAATTATATTGCTTTTAGCACTGGTGTCGTATGATCCGGCAGACCGCTCCAATGCTCGTGTGTCACTTACCGTGGAGCAGGCACAAACGGTTGCCACGCCACATTCTGCGAGTGGACGTGCTACTACACCAACGGTTGCTACGCCTCTTCAAGAAGAGTATATTGTGAAAAATTGGCTTGGATATGTAGGAGCCAGCATTGCGCATTTTGTCTATAACTACACAGTCGGTTATGCAGCTTTGATATTTCCGGTTATGATGCTGGTCTGGTCAATTTCTATTTTACGCTATAAAATCTCCGACCGTTTACTTTTAGGAACAGCTCTGGCTTTTGTCGGCGCAGCAATCTTGGCAAGTTTTGCGGGAGTATTACAGTTGGTTTCATGGATGCCGCCAATGCGCCCGGAATGGAGCGGTTCTGTCGGTCAATTCATTGCACGAATGCTTTGGCAAGTTATCGGCACCGTCGGCGCATTTATTGTTTTGACGGCAGGCTTGATTGCAACGGTGTTTATTGCTTTAGACTTAGATATTGAAAAAAGTATTATCCGCTTCAAAGCAGAGCGCGAAAGGCTTACTTCACTCAAAAACAAGACAAAATCGCATATCGCAACAGCAGTACAAGAAGAGCAGTCTTTTACAAACGTTTCTGCCGAAAATGCAGTAAACAGTGATGCAGCTTCAATGGCAGCACAATTCACCGAAGAGATTTTGTCGGCAAAAGATTACGATGATTATCACGTAGAAATGCCGAATAGTACAAATAATGCTGCGCATACATCTGCCAGCTTTGCTTCTGAAAATTCCCTGCGTGATGAGGTGTTAAGAGCTCGCGGTGCCAAAGGGGTTTCCACACTTGCGGATGCTGACGAACCTGCGCGGATGATTCGTAGAACAGCCCAAAGCCCTGATATTACTTCACTTCGTCGAGATATTTTGAGCAAATATGCAGAGGATGAAGCCCATGACGTTGAGAGTGTTTCCAATCAAGAAATGTTGATGCAAAGCCCTGTTTTGACCGCTCCGGTGGTAGGTGTGCAGGCGGAAAATGTTGTACCTTCGGCAACCATAGCTGCCCCGACAGAACCTTTACCTCAGCAAGTGTCATCAAATCTTGTTTCAAACGCTCAATCCCATGCTTCTCACTTGACAGAAAAGCGTGTGAACATCGGTACATCTAACGCACCGACGATGAGCGTCAGCACACCGAAAACAACGGTGTTTGCACAAGGATTTTCGTATCCGGCGCAAGCATCTATAACGTTTGTTGAATCACCCAAAGAAGAACCGACCGCAGAAGCGGCAAAAAAAAACGATGATTTGAACGAAGCAGAAACATCGTTGAATGAGGTAGAGAATAGCGCTCAAATTGTTCCTAATCTTGCTCCGCAGATGCAAAATCTTGCTCCGCAAAGCGTCGGTCTGAGCGCTGAGGAACTTACAGCGCACAGGCGCAACACCGAACACCTTGCAGGCTTGGTCGCTGGTCAGGTTGCGGAAGAAATCGCTTCGCAAGTTGCCGCAGAAGTGGCAGAGCGTATCGCGCAAAATACCATCCAAGCGGCTGTTCAAGAGGCATTGGAAAAAGTAGCATTAGCACAAGAATCTGCGCGGGCGGTTTCAAGCCTGACAAATGCGGCATTAGCAGGAAAAGCTGACATAGAGATTGCTCCGAATAACGTTATGAGCGACACGCTTGAATCTGAACTCATACAGAATTTGAACGATAGGGAAGCAATTCTTACAGAAAATTCGCCAATTCTCAACAACAAGGCTGCAGATGCGCCTTCCATTATCATTCGCACCAATGTGCAGAGCGTCATTCCTAAACCGATGTTCATGCCACACAATGACGAAATTTTGCGTGAAGAAATTCAGTATGAGCCGCCAACCTTGGATTTGCTTGTGCCGCAAGAAATAAGCGATTCGGTCAGCGAAGAAGAATTGCAAAATAATGCACGAATTTTACAGGAAAAACTGCGGACATTCCGCATAGAAATTGAAAACTTACAAGTTACGCCGGGACCGGTCGTTACGCAATATGAGTTCAGCCTCGCTCCGGGCGTAAAAGTCTCGCAGATTGAAAATTTGACGAACGACATTGCTTTGGCACTGAAAGCACGTGGAATCCGCATTATTGCTCCTGTTCCGGGACGTGGAACAGTTGCTGTGGAAATTCCGAATGCACGAGCAACAGCTGTACGCTTCAGCAGTATTGTGGAGTCGGCAGAGTTTGAAGACGCGCAATTGCGCCTTCCTTTAGCGCTTGGGAAAACGATTCACGGTGATGTATTCACTGCTGACCTCGCAAAAATGCCGCATTTGCTTATTGCCGGCGCGACTGGTTCGGGAAAAAGTGTTGGTATTAATTCTATCATCGCTTCGTTGCTGTACAAAATGCACCCACGCAATTTGAAATTTGTCATTATTGACCCGAAGCGTGTTGAAATGACGCAGTACAGAGCGTTGGCAAATCATTTTTTGGCGGTATGTCCTGATATTGACGAAAAGATTATTACCGACCCACAAAATGCTGTTATTGCGTTGAAGTCTGTTGTGGCTGAAATGACGCGCCGTTATGAAGTTTTGCAAAAGGTTGGTCAACGTAATATCGTTGATTACAACCAAAAAGTCCGCGAAGGACGCTACAAAGACACAACGGAGTATGTTCACCACGAAATGCCGTATATCGTTGTGATTGTGGATGAACTTGCAGATTTGATGATGACAGCCTCGCGGGAAGTAGAAGAACCGATTTGCCGTTTGGCACAGTTGGCACGGGCGGTCGGAATTCATTTGGTCGTAGCAACACAGCGTCCGTCGGTGGATGTTGTAACGGGATTGATTAAAGCGAATTTTCCTGCGCGGATTGCATATCAAGTTGCTTCAAAGATTGATTCCCGCACAATTTTAGATACAAGCGGAGCAGAGCATCTTTTGGGTAATGGCGATATGCTCTTCACGCCCGGTGGTGCAGGTAAGCCCATGCGTTTGCAAAACTCGTATCTTTCGACAGACGAAGTAGAGCGTATTTGTGACCATATCGCATCGCAAGAAGGTTTTTCACAGCCGTATATGCTACCTTCGGTGAGCGAAAAAACGCAGCGTGGCGGTAATCAAAGCGCAGACGATGACCGCGATGAGCTGTTTGAAGAAGCCGCACGGTTAGTTGTACGCCATCAGCAATGTTCAACATCGTTGCTCCAGCGTCGTATGAAAATTGGCTACGGACGTGCAGCGCGTATCGTGGATCAACTGGAGGATGCCGGAATTATTGGTGCAATGGACGGCAGCAAAGGTCGGTCGGTGCTTTTGGATAGCGAAGCCGCATTAAACGCGATTCTGTAAGTCTTAGAGACTGTTTGAAAACCCTGAACACCCTCGCCTCAATCCTCTCCGAGCGAAGCGCTTGGGAGAGGAAGCAAGATATGAAGCTGTTTTTTCCTCCTTCTCCCTCTGGGAGAAGGTGCCATCGTAACGATGGCGGATGAGGGTAAAAACCTCACATTTTTGAGTTTTCAAACAACATCTTAGAGTTCAAGTCTTTTTGAAAGAGTACAATGAAAATTTTTGTTACCGGAGGTAGTGGATTCCTTGGGCAGCGCTTGATTACAAGGCTGGTGATGGAAGGGCATACGGTAACAGGTCTTGCTCGGTCATCGAAAGCAGCCGATAGTGTTCGCAAAGCAGGTGCAGCACCGATTGTGGGTGATTTATCCGGTATCTCTGCTTGGGAAACTGCGTTACATGGGCATGATGTGGTTATTCATGCTGCCTCGCCCGTGGAGTTTTGGGGTACGTGGGCAGATTTTGACCGCGATATTGTCCAAGCAACAATCGGTTTGTACGATGCTACTGCAAAGCAAGGTGCGAAGCGGTTCATCTACATTAGTTCTGAATCTGTCCTGCAAGATACAAAGCCGCTTTGGGACATTACCGAAGAAGAGCGGTATCCCGATGAACCAAATTCATATTACGGTAAAGCAAAAAAACTTGCTGAAATAGCATTGCGTAATTCGCATTTGCTGACGGAGCTTGTCATTTTGCGCCCCACGTTTATTTGGGGCAAAGGCGTTGCGGCGCTTGATACCATGCTGACGAAAATGAAAAACGGTCAGTTTATGTGGATAGATGAGGGAAAGACGGTGATAGAGTGTGTTCATGTGGATAATGTTGTCGAGGCAATTGTATTGTCTTTAACCAAAGGCACACACAAGCATATTTACAATATCACCGACGACGCTCCGAAAACAGCACGAGAATTGATCACGGCGCTTGTCGGAACACAAGGAATAACGCCGCCGGAAAAAAGTATGCCGTCCGCTATTGCCGGATTTGCTGCATGGTTGGTTGAATCTGTCTGGAAAATGATGGGAATACGCACTCCACCGCCATTATCCCGCTTTGAGCTTTCCTTTGTGGCAATGCCGCGCAGATACAGAATTGACGCGGCAAAGCGAGATTTGGGTTATCGACCCGTCATTTCGTTTGAACACGGCTTACTAGAAATGACAAAAACAAAATAGCAACGTAATAATAAGAAAAATTATCAGTAAAACCCCTATCGAACCCTCATCATTCCTCGTTCTGAGGCTTGGCAACGCTCGCTGAGAATGTTCGTAAGAGCTATTACTCGCAAGGTTGGTCAAGAAAATGCTAAGACGCTGTGCGTAGAGGGGCGCACTATCTCCAAAAAAGCCGATACACGCGATTTGCTCGCTGATGTATCGGCTTTTTTTTGTTTACTAAGTTTGGGTACTGTTTATGCTTCCCCAAAACCTGCTTCAAAAAATTCCAGCATTTCCTTGAGCGCTTGTTCTTCGTCCGCACCATCAAGTTCAATCGTTAATTCAGAATTTTGCTCGGCGGCAAGCGTCATCACACCAATAATACTTTTCGCATTAACGCGGAAGCCATTTCGAGCAAGAAAAATTTCTGACTGAAAGCGCGAGGTGATTTTTACCAGCATGGCTGCGGGGCGTGTGTGCAAGCCGGCGCGGTTTTTAATTGTTACAACGTGAGAAATCATTACAATTCACGATAGCATTGTTGCGAGAAAGTTAGTGTGTGCGCTCTAAAAGCATGGTTGCAAACTCATGTAAATATGCGTTCCCGTGAGAATTGGGCAATGAATCTAAAGCGCGGTGTGCTTTTTCTGTCAGCGTTGCTACTTCCGCACGAGCTTCCTCAAAAATGCCATTACGTTCAAATAAACGTTGCATTTCGGGAATATGTTCCGCTTTCAAACCGCGCTCGGCGAGAAAATGTTCCAAGAGTAAACGGTCGTTTTGGCTCATCGAATCTCGCTTTTCAAGGGCTTTGATAATCAAAAAGGTTTTTTTGCCTTCCAAAATATCACCGCCGATTGTTTTGCCGAGTTTTGCTCCGTCGGCAGCAATGTCTAATAAATCATCCTGTACCTGAAATGCAATTCCGCTTGCATTCGCGTACTGCGAAAGTGCTTCAAGATGACCGGAAGAGGCATTGCCAAGAATCCCTCCCAATTGGACGGAAAGTTCCAGCATCTTCGCGGTTTTTTTGTCAATCATCAGAAAATACTCTTCCAGGGTGATTTGTGTGCGGTCTTGAAATTCAAGGTCAAGCGCCTGCCCTTCACACACTTCGGTAATTCCGGTATTAACTGCTGCAATCAGTTCTGCAAGACGCTTCAAATCAGGGGAACGAAGAAGTGTTTGATACGCCAGCGCAATCATTCCGTCGCCGGAGAGAATCGCTGCACTTTGATTCCATTTGACGTGGACGGTCGGATTGCCGCGCCTCACCGATGCTGCGTCCATAATATCGTCATGGATAAGCGTGAAATTATGCAGCATCTCGACGGCAATACCAGCATAGAGAGCATCCATGCCATTTCCACCAACGGCATCACACGCCATCATCGTCAAAACGGGGCGCACACGTTTGCCGCCACTGAGCAAAGTGTAGCGCATAGGTTCATAGAACGTTTGCGGGTGCGATTGAGGAAGAAGGTCTGCAAGCGTAGATTCTACGGCTTGTTTGTAATGAGCGTATTGTTCGGCAAAAGGGGCGTTTAACATTGTAGGGCTTTTCAAATCTGGCTTAGTGCGTAGGGGGTGTTATACAAAAACAACTATAATAGACAGCAATCTACAAAACAATTAGTAGAGATGAGGTATAAAAATTTGCCCCTACTCTAAGGATGAAGCGCTACGCTATTTCCCATATGGGCGTTCCATAAACTGGCGTGCATACTTGTGCGAGTCGTAGTAATCTTCCCAACTCAAGACTTTTTGATACTGTTTAATAGCGAGATCACGCTTACCTTGAATATCGTAGATATTGCCAACGCGAGAATTGAGCATAATCATCCAGCCGGAAGGTTTTTCATCCAGTTTGCGGCAGAATTCATCGCATTTGTAAAAATACGTCAGAGCATCGTCGTATTTACCGCGCTGCATAAGTGATAGACCAATGTAGTACATTGCTTCGCGGGCAATAAGATTATCATAACCTGTTTTGCGGTCTATACAATTATTCAAAATCTCGCGCCAGACTTCTTCCATTTTATCATAATTTCCCGTCTGTACATAGCAGCGCCCTAAATACGCCTTAAACAAGGAGTTTTTGGGGTAATCCGTACAAAGTTGCTGAGAAATGGCGAGCGCTTCGGAATAATTTTTTTCCATGCCGTATTGTAATTGTAAAAGGACAACTTTAGCCTCGGTAGAAGCGTAGCGGGCGCTTTGTGCCGCGAGTTTGAGTTCTGCTATTCCTGAACGCTTATCTCCGGGAGGGAGCATGGCAATTAACGGTTTTACCGCTGGATAGCGTTCGGGAATTGCTTCCACAAAATAATGATAAATGCCTGTACCTAGCATTACATCTCGATTTCCGGGGGCAACTTCTTGGCATTTTTGTACAAGGTCGAAAGCACGCTTTCCGTCGAGTGCCGCTGCTGCCCAGTCATTCCGCGTAACATGATAGCGCCCGCGAAAGCCGATGATTCCACCTTTGAAGAACAGTCCGACAATATCATTCTCATTATTGTCTAAAATACTGTCACAGAGAATGATAACACGGTCAATCTTCTTCAAAAAGCGCTCATCGGTGCGTTTGTCGCGGCTATTAGTAACAATTGCCCACCAATCTACCATAGCATCAAGAAAATATCCCGCCGGATGTCGTGGATAGGCATTGATAACTTTCTGAAAGTTTGTGCTGGCGCTGTCAAATTCGAGATTATAGATATGCCGTACACCCGCTCGTACTGCTGAATCTGCATCGGTACGCATAAGCGCCCATTGCGCCTGAAGATGTGTCGGAATTAAAACAACGCAACACACCATGACAAATAAACAAATGTGATACCGTATAAAGTGAAGGTTCGCAAATTGGAGGTTCACAGCAATTCCGTAGAATAGTGAAATGATTGGGGTGAAGTGTGCGGAAATATTCTATTTAACGAGAATATCTTCTACAAATAAAGGCAAAATTTTTATCGCGTAATTTGGGTGCTTCAGGCAGATAAAGAGTTTAATAACTGTGAAGTTCTCACACTGAATACATCATTAGGAAAGGCTTGCAATATATTCCAAGATGCGCTTTTTCATCGCTTCTTCTACTTCGACGTGTGCAGTTCCTTTAATCATTTCCTCTAACTGTGGGCAGTATGACGCATAGCCTGTTTCACCCCAACGGCGAATAAGAACATCATAATCTTGAGGATTGGTGCTGGTTGGCTTATTCATAGCGAAAACCTTTCAAATGTAAAATCATGTGGAAAAATGGTGATGGGGATTCCGTATAGTGACATAAACATAAGGTTATATCAACCATTGCGCATGGTGAATACAAAATTACAACTTCTTTCTGAAAAATTTTTGTCTTTACGATGAAACTTTTGTCATTATTCCGCGTTTATCAAAGAAAGATTAAACGCGCGTCTTTTTTACTGTAAAATTTGTTCAAAAATTATTATCTGATAGGTGTAGCTATGAAAAAACAATATTTTATCTCCGCTCTTTTTGCAATTATTTTTGCTGTAATACCTGCGTTTTTGTCGGCAAATACTCCTGCGCCCGTAAATAATGATATTGCAGCGCTTCGTAAAAGTATTGGATATCCGTCTTGGGCTGTCAGACAGCAAGTTGAAGGTCGTTTCGAGATGATTGTGTACGTTAGTGAAAATGGAGAAGTTTCAATGGTGAATTTTGATGCCTCACCCTATAACAGCGTTGCCTTTACGCGCTTAATTGCAGAAGTTTCCGAAAAAATCTATGCTCACCGCTTCTCTTCCGAATCTGCCGGACAAACGCTGCGCATCCCGTTCAACTTCGTTCTGACAAAATAATTTCTCAAGCATATTCCTCGTACACGTTATGCTTTGCAATAGAAAAAGCCTTCTTCGTATAAGATGAAGAAGGCTTTCTTGTTTTTCAGCAGTATGTTTTGGGTATTTTCCGATGCAAGTTTGATTGGGATTTGAAATGCAAAAAAGATTTCCTCGCAGCGAACTGTTTTGTAATTTGAGGGCGAAGTAGTATTGCTTGAATTCAAGTTGTTAAAAGCTAGAGAATTTCCCCCAATATGATTATTCTTCCCGCAAGTGATGATGCCCTTTTGAATGAGTGTGAGATTCAAACCTTTCGCTCCGGTGGCAAAGGTGGGCAAAATGTTAATAAAGTAGAAACGGGTGTCCGTCTTATCCACCATCCAAGCGGACTCATCGCACAATCTACTACCGAGCGCAGCCAATATCTGAATAAAAAACGATGCTTGAAAAAATTACGTCTGCGCGCCGCCGAACTCAATTACCGTGCGCCGGAGCGTATTGCCACCAAAGTACCTCGCTCTGTGCGTAATGAAAACAGACAGCGAAAAACGCTTCAGTCGTCTAAAAAGGCTCTTCGGCAACGCCCACGCTGGTCGGGTGATGATTAAAAAGAATCCCGAATCCTAAGCATTTTGCGCCTTTTCGGCAGCTTCTTTTTTATGCAGTGTTCGCCAAAGATACCAGACAATCATACTGTTGGCGATGATAACACAAAATTTCACTAAGGTCGGTTTGTGCGTGAAATGATAGATTTCAAGCGGGATAAGCGCTGCTGTTGCCACGACCATAAACCATTCTGCCCACCGTTGCCCCAAATACACTCCCACGCCCTCAATCCACAGTACAACCGTATAAATCAGTGATAGTACGCCTGTTGAACGCACGGCATCTCCCAAAAGAAATGTTTCTATTTTGGATAAAAGCCAATGAACAAGTTTTCCGTGAGGCAGCATCAATTCTTCGTCGAGCCACTCAATAACAAGTTGATACCACGTATCGCGTGTGTCCAAAAACACCAGTGAAATGCCGATAAAAAGTAAGGCAAATCCCTTAGCAATTTTGTAGAGCGCAATTGTCCGAAGATATTTGTTGGAGTGCATAACGCGGAAAAAAGGATGGAAAATACAGTGAAAACAACAGAAAACAGGGCAATTAACGTGCAACACGATTTGCACGCAGGTGATGCTTTATTCATCAGCCGGAATATTCCATGTGCGAATCCGCACATCATCCGGTAAAAAATACGTGACAACGCCGAGGACCGGCAAAAAACAGCATAAAATCATCATTGGATAAATTCCCAACCAATCAGCGATTCTGCCTAAGGCAATTGAACCAATTGCAGCCAAGCCAAACGCCAAACCAAACATTAACCCCGAAACCATCCCTGTTCTGCCCGGCAAAAGGTCGAACATATAAATGAGGGCAACCGTAAAGCCCGTTAAGATAGCAAAACCGCTTCCGGCAACGAGAATATAAGAAAGAATACCGTTGTGAGCCGCGCTTGTAAATGGCAGAAAAACAGCAAACGGCGCACAGCCCAATGTTGAAAAAGCAAGAGCATTTTTTTTACCGAAGCGGTCAGCAAAAAAGCCTCCGAAGAGCGTACCGATTGCTCCGGCGAAAAGAAAAACAAACGTGTGTGTTTGGGCGACGCTCAGAGATGTACCGAAATGTTGCATTTGAAAGAGCGAGTAAAAATTGCTCATGCCTGCAACGAACCACGCTCGCAAAAACGCCAGAAAAAATACTAACACGGCAGCAAAGCGAATAATTTGCAACTGTTTTCCCGTGCGGCGTATGCGCGCTGCGACAGACCGCTTGCGGAACGAGGAAATATGCGCTTTATACCATCCCGCAATCCAGTACAACATCACCAGTGCCACTGCTGCCATGCCCACAAACCACACCGCACCAAATTGCCCCATTGGTACGAAAATAAGAATCGTCATAAGCGGTGCAAACGATGTTCCCATGTTTCCACCTACTTGAAAGATAGACTGCGCCAAGCCTTGACGCGCTCCCGATGAAAGGAGAACAATTCGTGAGGCTTCGGGATGAAAGACAGCCGACCCAAGCCCAACAAGCATAACCGCCAGAATAATACCGCTTAAAGATGTTGCTATCGAAAGCAAGCCCATTCCTGCCATTGTACACGCCATTCCGATCGGCAACCAATACGGTTGCGGTTTGCGGTCAGTGTACCAACCAATAATCGGCTGCATGACGGACGCCGTCATACTATTAGCAAAGGCAATTAAACCAAGTTCCGTGTAACTCAGATGCAGTGTACGCTGGAAAATTGGGAATGTTGCCGGAACGACGGCTTGCATAATGTCGTTCAAAAGATGTACCGTGCTAATGCCGGTCAAAATCGGAATGACAATCGAAGACGCAAGATTAGATGGGCTTTGGGAGGATGCCGCGTCTGTTTCCGTTGGGGGTGTTTCCATAATGCTGCTTTTCAGGTAATGCTGCTTTTCGAGGGATGTTATGCCGTAATTTGTAAACGGCTCAGAAAATCCGTATCGGTGAGTTGATATTGAATTGGCGTAACGGCAACGTATCCCGCTTTCATCGCGCCTTCATCAGTGTTTTCGTCGGTGTCAATAGAATTGTAATGCCCCGAAAGCCAGAAGTATTCCCGTCCCATTGGGTCAAGTCTGCGTTCATACGCATCTTCCCAACCCGAAGTACCTTGCCGCGTTACGCGAAAACCCTTGATATGTTCTTTGGCGATTGCGGGAGCGTTCACGTTCAATACTGTTCCCGCGGGAACGCCTAAGGTAAAGTATTGTGCGGCAAGCCGTGCGGCATACTTCGCCGCAACGGTACAATCTGTCTTGTAATCAAGGGAATCAATCGAAACGGCAATAGAAGGCAGACCCATCATCATCCCCTCTGTTGCAGCAGATACTGTGCCTGAATACAGAATATTTTTCGACGTATTTGAGCCGTGATTGATGCCGGAAACCAGTAAATCAGCCTTTTCTTCAAGTAAAGCACAAATACCGATTTTGACACAATCCGCAGGAGTTCCATTGATTGCGTATCCGAAAAAAGCCCCGTCTCGGCGGATTTTTGTGGCGCGAAGCGGGCTGCTTACCGTCAAAGCGTGTCCAACAGCGCTTTGCTGGCGGTCGGGTGCAACAACAGAAACTTTCCCGACCGTGCGCAGTGCTTGGACAAGTGCGTAAATACCGGGAGAATCAATACCGTCGTCGTTGGTTACAAGAATGTGCATGGTGGAATATGAAAAGTTGGAAAGTATTGGGAATCTGGAAATCTACTGTGGCGTGTAGATGCTTGTCGAAAATTATTCTTGTCTGCCCGCTGTTTCTATCTAGTCGGTTTTTTATTCATCCGGTGTAGATTCGTCTTGGTCGAACATTGTCCGAATCGGCTCTAAATGCCGCACAAATACTTGCAATGCCAGAATAAAAACAAAAAATGTAAATGGAGCAATAGCATCGCAGCGTACCTGCATAAATACCCGCGAAAGCTGTTCCGGTGCGGTGTACATCAGCACCGGCGTTGCTAAGGCTCCAGTCATCACGCCGACATAAACGCTTCGGCGAATGACAAAATATCCCGTGAGCCAGCATAGTGCAAAAATGACCGCCGGAAGGATATTCACTGCAAGCATCACTCCGGCAACGACAGACAAACCTCGACCGTAGCTTTGCGCACGGCGAAAAATCATGTTGTAATTGTGTCCTAAAACCGCAAAAAAGCCTGTCAGAGCAGGAGCTATAAACGTATCCACGCCGCCAACGCTTGTGCCGAGCATAATACCGATTTTAACGGCAAAAAAACCTTTTGCTGTATCAATAAACGCCACCAACGCCTGTGTTTGCAGGAGTTTTTGTTGCTCCCAGATACGTTGAATAGTGGCGGTGTGAGGCGTAGTGTCTAAAGTGCTTTCCTCAAGTTGTGTGCGCCCCATAAGACGTGCGAGGATATGTGCCGTTGGGAAACTCCCGATGACATATCCAAAAATCATGCAAAGAAGTTGTGCGCCGATAGGCATAAATGCTTGATAATGGATGGTGGAACAAATACAGTTGTTGATGAAACGGCTGTTCGTGATACGATTACCCGTGATAGGATTATCCGTAACAGGATTGTCCGTAGCAGGATTGTCCGTAAAACGAACAGTTGTGCTTATTTTTCCATTGGTGTAGCAACAAGAATCTGCACAATGCGGCAATACGAGCGTCCTTCCGGTGTGGAATTATCGTGCAAGAGAATATCACTGCCAATGGGAATAATTTTTATGCGGTCTTCGGGTAATTGCAAAAAGTTTTTCACTTCTGCTGAACGTCGAAATGCCAAGTCTCGATTGTATTCCCGCGAACCAACCCGATCGCCATAGCCGATAATCGTTACTTGTGAAGACGGCTGAATGCGCTGTTTAATAAAGCTCAACAGCGGTAAATTTTCTGAACTTATTTCGGCGCGGTCAAAATCAAAAAGCATGAGCGAAAAGCGCTCCAAGCGTTTGTCTTGAACCTGTTCAACACGCTTCTTCTTGACTGTAATTTGGCGAACCGTGATGTCTTTTTCGTTTGTGCTTTCGCGCCCTTCTAAATCAATAGCTTGAATACTTGCTTTGAGCGGGATTTCGCTTTCTCCGAGTAACTGCTCAGAAAGCCGCCATTGCTGGGGCGGAGGCGCTTCGCCTGTAACGGATTCGCCCGTCCACTGTTGAAGAACAGAATTATTTCGTTTGATAGCCATTGTCCATGAGCGCAAACCTGCGGGTGCATCAATGAGAGGCTGTAATTCCAGTGAGGGTGGATTAACCGAGCGGGTAATGGAGCGGTTTATCACCGGAGCGAGAATCGTCGGTTCTGAAGCGCTTAGTTCAACGCGGCGATTTTCCGCAATTCCTTCTTCGACATCATTGCTGGAGGGCTTTTCCGGTAATGTTCGTGCGACGACGCGAATACGGTCGGCTTTAATACGCCAAATCGTGGAAAGGTACGTTTGAACAGCTTTTGCGCGGCGCATTGCCAATTCGGTATTGTCTTTTTCTGCGCCAACATTACTCACGCAGCCCGTTACCGTCAATCGGGCTTGTGGATTTGCTTTCAAACGAGCGCCAATGACATTGAGCATATTGGCGTGGATGTTTAATGCGCCATTGGGCAGCGTTGTTTCTTTCCAAGTGTCAGCCGCTTTGGTGCTGGTAAGCAGTGTTTGTCGGCTTTGGAGCAAATCGGCTGCACCATTTTGAAAATAAATATGTGGTAAAAGCGGGTGATAAGTCTCGGTTTCAAATTCTTCCACAACAACCGTCGGTGCAGGCTGGCGTTTACCGTCCCAATCTATACCTGTTACGCGCACATCTGCCTTCAAAGCCGCTTGCTTCGGAACTTCACGCACGTATGACTCGTGAATGACGGTGCGCTCTACAACAAGCCCGTTCTCTTCGCTTGTTACCAAGCCGCTTTCCGATGAACGCAGCCGCAAGCGTTCTTGACCGCCTTCGACAATCACCGACGACGTATCGCGCTCATATATCGTTTCACGAATGACGGGATTGATAGAGCCTTCGCCCCATTGAAACGAGATTCCGGCTTGAATTGCACCCATTGTCCACGAACCATTGGAAACAGGTGTCCGCAAAGTATCGCTAAAACGCTGAACAGGTCTGCCTCCGAAGCGTGTTTCGGCAAGCGGTGTGAAGGGAAAGTGATACCGTACAAACGGAGTCAGAAAGGTATTTCTGGAAAGTGGGATGTACCATTCTAAGCCCGCAAACGCTGAAAGAGCCAAACTCGGTTGAATTGTTCCTGATTGAGGATAGGAGCGGTCTTTGTACGGTCCTGCATAAAGCGGAAAGAGCGAATCCGTGTAGGAATACTCAGAAACGACCGTATAAAGGGCTTCAACGCCGATATTCATAAAGAATTGCTCAAAGAGCCTGATACCGAATGCCGGTGAGAGATGAAGATTCAGAAGCGAGGTTTTAAGCCGATGGCTGGCAAAAATTGTATCGTAGTCCGCTCCGGCAAATCCCAAACGCTCACGGAAGCTAAATTCCGGTGTTGAGTAACTTGCTCCTACGCGCAATTTTATTTGAAACGAAGACGATAAACGGTGATCGACAACAAAACCCAATCCTCCGCCTAATGCGGTCGTAGCGCCAAAACTTGAATCTGCCGCAGCAATTGGTATCATACCGCTCAAATACCCAAAATTTCCCGAATGTTGCTGAAGAGCGCCTACACCATAAAAACCGAAGAGCCATTGATAACCCGGCAATTCGCGTTTGGGGCGTGTTGTAACGACGCTTTCGCGTTTACCGGAAATAAGGACATTTGCCGTGTCTGATTTAAGAGGTTTTTTTTCGGTGGAAATTTGTGCAGAGAGTTCAAGACTGGCAACCGAAAGCAGTAACAGCCAAGCAAATATGCAATGATAAAGCGGGTGAAGATTTATCGAAGAATCTTCCTTTGTTCGATGAAGAAGAGACCCAAAGCGTGATTTCATGCGCGGGGATGAAAAGTTGTATGAACTTCTTTAATATATTCGCGGTCAATATGCGTATAAATCTGCGTTGTTGCAATATCCGCATGACCAAGCATTTCTTGAACGGCGCGTAAATTTGCTCCGCCTTCCAGTAAATGCGTTGCAAAAGAATGACGAAAAAGGTGCGGGTGAACATCTTCAATGCCCGCTTGGACGGCTGAATCATGGACTATATTCCAGACAGACATCCGCGAAAGCGGCTTACCGCGTTGATTCAAAAACAGTGTGTCGGCAGTGTCGCCGGTATCTTTGACCCAAAGCGGTCTGGCAAGGCGCTTGTATTGGCTTACCCAGTCCAATGCTGTTTTTCCGATAGGAACAATGCGCTCTTTCGAGCCTTTGCCGAAAACACGGATAACTTCGTTTTCCCAGAGAATATCACGTTGCTGCAACCCGCAGGCTTCGGAAGCCCGCAAACCGCACGCATAGAGCATTTCCAGCAATGCGCGATTCCGCAAACCGTCGGGGCGCGTGATGTCGGGCTGTTCCAGAATTTGTGCAATTTGCGGATAGGATAAGACTTCCGGCAATATCCGTCGCGTTTTGGGCAAATCAACAAGCTCTGACGGATTATGTTCCGAGAGTTGGTTGTTGCATAAAAAACGATATAAAGAACGAATCGAATACAAATAGCGTGTTCGTGAACTTGTTCCCAAGCCAATATCAGTAAGCATTGCCAGAAAATCGGTGATGTGTCGTCCGATAACATCGGCAAATGATTTAATATTACGCTCTTGCAAAAACTCCATAAAGCGCGTCAAATCTATCGTGTATGAACTAACGGTGTTGTCTGCCAAGCCCCGTTCTAACGCAATGTGATGAGTAAACTGTTTGAGTTCACGCTGCATCAAAGCGGAGGCTGGGCTTGTACGCTCTTGCGTGATGTCCATAATGCGGAAACATGGTGTGAAAGTCAAAAGAAAAATTTGTTGTATGAGTTGCCATTTTGCGTGCTACAACAATGCTCCACAAAAATACGCTTTTGTAACCATTTTTCCGTCAGCCTAGTTTTTCAGAAAATATCCGTATATTGATTTCTTGATGCAGAACAATTGTTTTTTGTTTACTCGATGATCTCTCAACAACCTCTATTCCCGCCATTCTCTGCTATTGTCTCTTGTGGCAGACATAATGTATTGAAGCCGTGTTTCGTCATATTTCTTACAGCGTTTTTGTCTTGTGTAGTACCGCAAATTCTTACAGCGCAAACAAGTACAAAGCCTGCAAGTAAATCGCCTTCCACGCATATTACCTCAACCGAGACCACTCCTACACAGGCGCAGGCATGGGAAAATTTTCCTCCTGCCTATCCCCAAATCCGTGTGGGGCTTTTTGGTGCAGGGCATTTGAATTGGCACGCAGCAGATTTTATCGAACTTCCTGGCATACAAAAACTTAATAAGACGTTTGGTGAGCCGGACACGATTCGCTTTGGCGGCGCGCAAAGCATTGTCCCGAGTTTTGGTGTGGCATTTGAATCGGCATTGTCACCATTTATCGGTGTTTCCGCTCGCTTTTCGTATGCAGTACACAATATCACCCTTTCTGCTACTGAACCCATATTTTTGCCGACACAGGATTTTTCCTTTATTGATGCGCAACTGAATCATTTTTTACCAGCCAATCTTTCTTCTCTTGCAATTGAACCCACCGCCATTATTACGCCTTTGGGTAATCCTGAAAGTTTGAAATTGTACCTTGGCGGGCGCATCGGCTTTATGCTGACTCGGACGTTTGAGCAACGCACAGTGTTACCGGATGAGTATCGGAGAGTGGCTTTGCCGCAAAATCCCTTTGAGCATAATGCCGCAAGTGCGACACTTCCTAACCTCAACGAAATACCACTTTCAATTTTGGGCGGTGTTGGGTATGAAATTCCCATTTCCGGACTGAATCTTGCAGAAGGTATGGGGCGGCTTTCGGTGCAACCGGAAGTATTTGGAATGTGGAGTTTGAATTCGGTCGTGCGGGATTTGCAATGGAATATCCACCAATTTCGTGCAGGAGTTTCGCTGTTTTACCGCCAAGAAGAAATTATTCAACGGTATGAAGAGCGTCGACAGATTGATACCGTGATAGTGTATCAAAAGCGAGTGCGTATCCCGTTTATGGTTGGTATTTCGACTTTTTCCCGTGATACCTTGCTCACGGCTGAAGCAGGGAAGCGCGTCCGCTCAGTTACAGAAACGCTCCGGCGCGTTGATACACTCTTTACTACGCCGCCACCGCGTATGGACGTTGAAATCAGCGCTGTTGGTGTGAATGAAAAAGGCGAGGAGAAAAAAATCGCACAGTTGCGTGTGGAGGAATTTGTTGTCCAGCGATATGTACCGCTCTTGAATTATGTCTTTTTCGATGACCAATCTTCGACGCTGCATGAACGCTACACGCGCTTATCGTCAGATGCATCAGCCCTTTTTGATATAGATAAACTTTATCAGTCTAATACGTTAGAGATTTATCGTACAATGCTGAATATTATCGGCAAGCGGATGAGGCAGTTTCCTGATGCTGTTATTACGCTGACAGGGTGTAATTCCGGTGTAGGAGTGGAGGAGGGGAACATTGCGTTGTCTGTAGCGCGTGCAGAGGCTGTGCGGAAGTATTTGCTCGATGTGTGGAATATCGGTGCAAATCGTATTATCGTGAAATCACGAAATTTATCGGCTGAGGCATCTGTTCCGAAGACCGAGCCGGATAAAATCGAGGAAAATCGCCGTGTGGAGATTACTTCGTCTGTCCGCGAAGTGCTTGACCCCGTTCTTCTCAGCGATACGATGCGTCTTGCCAATCCGCCGACCATTCGTTTCCGTCCTTCGGTCAAAACAGAATTACATGTGAAGGATTGGACGCTTGTCGCATTTAACGATGGACAGGATGTTAAGCAATTTTCTTCAGAGGACAGTGCAAATGTTGAACATGCCATTATGGCTGGGCAGAGTGAACCAGCGCAATTACCGGTCAAAATAGATTGGACTCCGCCAAAACAAGGGGAAAAGAGCTTGAAATTAACCGGAGCGCCTCTGGAATTTACCTTAACAGCCCGCGATGAAGGCGGGAAAAGTGGCTTTGCACATGGTTTTCTTCCGGTGCAACGGGTTGTGTTGCCGGATAAAAAAATTGAACAGTTTAGTTTGGTGCTGTTCGGTTTTAACAAAGCCGAAATAAGCGAACAAAATCAACGGATTATTCAGTTTATCAGCAGCATTATTACGCCAAAATCAAAGGTCAGTATTGCGGGCTACACTGACCGGACGGGCGATAATGCGTATAATCGCACACTGTCGCGCCAGCGTGCTTCCGAGCTTGCCCGTATTATTGACCAGCCGCTTTCAAAAGCGCAAGGATTTGGTGAAGATACGCTACTGTACGACAATACCACGCCTGAGGGACGTTTTTACTGCCGTACGGTGAATGTATCAGTGGAGACGGCTGGCGGTGGGTAAGCTGGATTGCTGAACGCAAGTAAAGAGGATGAAAATGATGATGAATCCCGTTTCATTAGTGTCATCAGCGTTCAATAATGCCGAGAGTCGTTACAAAGAAAGTCGCTGTACAATATGAGGAATCTCCGCCCAGGATTCTGCACGAGCATCGGCTGAACTTGGTTGGTCTTTGTGTTCATCATTCATGCGGGCATTTGGGTCTCCGGCAAAAAGTATAGCCCACATTCCGTAATTTTTTGCCCCTGCGATGTCCGTGCGTTCAATGTCGCCTATATGCACTGCTGTTTGAGGTTGGCACTGTGCATGTTGTAGGGCTGTTTTGTAGGCTGTTTCGTGGGGTTTAGAAACGCCTGTTTCATCACTAAAACTAAATGCCGAGAAATATTCTGCTATGCCGTCCCGCTCCATAATGCGCTTGAGTACGCGACCGGGAGAAAATGCTGTATCAGAAATAAGCGCGATATAATGCTTTTCTGCTAGTGATTTCACAGTTTCCAATGCTTCGGGCAAAAGTGCAGGCGGGTGCTGTAAAATTCCCTCTTCAAACGATATTGTTACTTCGTCAATAGCTTGCGCATCGGCAGGAATGGCGAGGTGTTGCCAGAAAAACTGCACCATTGAGCGCGTCGAAGGAGTGCGCTTTTCTTCGCGCCAAACAATATTGAAATGTTCCCATGCAGCTTTCTGTGCTGCTTTGAGGTGCGCCGGGTCTAGCTGATGCCCTAAACGTTCAGCATTCTTCATAATGGTTGTAAAGCGGTCTTTATCACGTCCTTCGCCGCCGCGTGAGTCGTAGAGAGTATTCCAGAAGTCAATGGTAATGGCTTGAATAGGCATTGTGTTCGGGAAAAATGCAGAAGGATTAACACATCGTTTACTCTGGCAGCACAACGTATCGGGAAAAGGCTATAAGCACGAGGGGTAGCATATAAGTTCCCTCAAATGGTCTGTGAAAATTTGGTTTTGATACAACAAAATCCCATCGAAAGGTCTAAAAACAGTGAAGGCGGCACCGTGCCAGTACCGCCTGCTGTTCCCCTTCCTTTGGGAGTGCCTATGATAAGGAGTTCACACGTTGTTCAACCAAATTTACTTTGCTTTCTTTTTCGTCAATGGTAGTGATGCAAAGTGATAATACGATACATTAAAATTTCGTGCCAATTTATTTTTTCGTTTATTAATGCCTTTTCTAGCCCGAAAACGGCATTTTTAGTTTGATATAGGAGCCGGCTAAAATCACAATTGAGAGGGGTATTGTCGTATTTGAGAATTTTCCTCTCATTTTTGAGAGTTTGAAGAAGTAATGCATGATTGCATTTCATCAATCATTACTTGTGTTGAAAAGTGCCAGTCAAATTGTCGTGCAAAGGTAAGTGCGCCGATTTGTAAGCGCCGGTGCAATTCGTTATTCTGCAAAATTTGTCGAAGTACAGAAGCAAGTTCTTCAACATTACCATATTCATATAGTAAGCCACTAACATTATGCTGCACGGCATCCCGCAAACCGGGAACATTCGCCGCAATAACCGGAACACCGCAAGCATTCGCTTCTATGTTGATAATTCCCCAGCCTTCTTTCATCGAAGGATTGACCACGCAGTACGATTCGCCGAGCAATCGTGCTTTGTCTTGTTCGGCGACAAAGCCCAGAAATTCTATTGCAGGAGACATTTCACTTAATAAACCAAGTCGTTTTGCAAGAGAGTGTAATTCAGGCTCTGCATCGCCTTTACCCATAATGCGAAGACGCGCCGTCGGAAATTCTTTGCTGACAAGTGCAAATGCCTCCAAAAGATGATGCACACTTTTGTAGCGCTTGAGTCGCCCAAAATACGTGATAATCGGCGGTGTTTCGGGATTTCGTACAACAGCAAAAGGAAACTGTTCCTGATTGATGCAATTGGGTATGACTACAACATTTTCGTTCGGGATTCCCTTTTCAATAAGTTCACTTTTAGTGCTTTCTGATACAGCAGCGAAGCGAGTTTTTCGGTAGATGTGAGGCAGTAGTATTTCCGAACTAAAAACATACGTTCCGGCGACCAATCCCGCTTCAGTGAAAATACTTTTGCCAAAAAGGTGATGGGCTATTGCCAGAATGGGCTCGCGGACGTAGAGCGGTGTGTAAAAGGGAATTTTATTGATGTCGTCAATGATAATATCGAATTGTTGATGGCGGAAGTCTCGCCAGTAGCGTATGGGAACGTGAAAATTGAAGGTGTTGCGCTCTCCTTCACGAATAATTTTCATCCCGTCCAGTACCTCTTCTTTTGCTGCACCTTCAAAATGAGAACAATACAGGGTTACGGAATGTCCTGCTGCGGCTACGCGCGAAAAGATTTCGTGTAAGTGTGTTTCGGCTCCTCCCGCATAAGGATTCAAGCGGTCTTGCCAATTCAGCACAAGGATATTCATAGTGATAGTGCAAGAATGAAAAAAACGGCAACTGTGCGAATAAATGTTCTAGCGAGACACGATAAACTTTTGTGCAGTTTTGAAGTGACGACCGCGCACCACGCAAATATACACGCCGTTGGAAAGGCTTGATAAATCAACGCTGACGGTATTCATGCCAGCTTTTGCTTCTCCGGTGTAAATTTCAGCCACGCGCTTGCCAAGGATATTGAATGCTTCTATTTCAACATTTTGCGTTTCACGAAGGGTAAGGCGCACCGCACCACGTTCAGAGCCTATATCCGAAAAAATTTCTAAGCTGTATTCATGGAGCGAAGTATTATCGGTCAGCGCATCAGAACGACTTGGTGTGGGGAGTGGAATAGTACGGTTTGGTTGGAGAGGTTTGCGTTTTTTTGCAGGCTTGGTGCTTTTTTTTACTGTTTGTGGTTTGGACGTGAGATTTTGCAGGGCATTTTTGCCATAACTTGGTAACGAGAGCATACTCAGCGTCCAAAGTGTTAGGCAAAGACGAATGAGAAAACAAGGTAAATGCGAGAAATATCGATGTGAAGAGTGCATGAATAAGAAAACAGTGCGCAAAGAATCGTCCAATAAAGTCATTACCGCAAGTAATACTGGGATAATTGTTGAGAGCAATGCAATTTACGAAAATCACGGTTTTCTGCCGTTCCTTTTTTGCAGTTTGCGTATATTGCGCCTTCGTTTGGTGTTGCTTTGTCATGCTTACCAAACACCACATATCCTGATTATTTGTTCTGTCATCATGTACACCATTCAACTGCCGAATTTTCAAGGTCCTTTTGACCTCCTGCTTTATTTTATTAAGCGCGATGAACTGAATATCCACGACATTCCGATTGCCCGAATTGCTAATGAATTTTTGGAATATACACGGTTGATTGAGTTGTTGGATTTAGAATTAGCGGGAGAATTTCTTGTTATGGCTTCAACCTTGATGCAAATAAAAGCGAAATTACTCCTGCCGGAAGAAAAGAAAGAAGGTGAAGAGGCGCAAGAAGAAAATGATCCCAGAGCAGAATTGGTGCGCCGTCTATTGGAATACAAACGCTACAAAGAAGCAGCCGAAGAATTGAACGTTATGTCAGAATCGCAGCGATATATCTATTACCGTCAATTTTTTGCTGCTGATGTCAAGCATGACCCGAATCCGTTAGACGAACTTTCGCATTTAACATTATTTGATTTGCTTGCTGCATTTTCACGGGCATTACAAAAAGCTCCCAAAGCACCAAATCCTCACACAATTGAGCGTGAACCAATTACTATTGAAGAGCAATCTGCACTGATTATGGCGCTTTTCCAATATCGTGATGAAGTCGCTTTTTCTGAACTCGTTGCTCATACCGACCGCTCAACACTGGTCGTTACTTTTCTGGCGCTTCTGGAAATGATGCGGAATTTGCACATTCGCGTCCGTCAGCATGAGCAATTTGGTGAGATATATCTTTATCTGCCGTCGCAGCAAGACGAAGCCCTTACTGTACCGAAAGCCCAAGGCAATGAGCCTCCACAGGGAAGAGACGATGCTGCTCAGCTAGGCGAAAGCGCTACCGAAGGCACAGACAATGAAGGAATAAGCAGTTTGAAAGAACTGAAACAGCGAGAACGATTAGAGCGGAAAGCACAGAAAGGTATGCAAAATACCATGCTTACGAAGGATAATCCGCTTACCTTTACGATGAATTAGACAGTGAATTAGATAGTGTTCTCTTGCGGCAACGTTTGGAGAGTTGTCGTATTTTTGACTTGAACCGACTATGCCACCGATATTTTCTCAAAACGTTGCTCGTCTTGCGCCAGCCACTCTTCACGAAATGTTGGAAGAGTTGTACACCTTGCGCCGATTCCATGCTTCTGCCGGACTGCATCGCATAGATGCTCTGTTGCGAGCATTGGGACAACCGCAAAAGCGTTTTCCGTCTGTGCATATTGCAGGAACAAACGGAAAGGGTACGGTTTCTTCCTTAGTTGCATCGGTTTTGACAGAAGCGGGATACAACGTCGGGCTGTACACGTCGCCACATATTTTGCGATTTAACGAGCGGATTCGTATCAATGGCACCGAAGTAAGCGATGAAGAGTTATTGCAACTTGTCCGTGAGCTTATGCCGCTTGTGATAGAAGAAAACGGGACATTCTTTGAAGCTGCAACAGCACTTGCCTTTCAATATTTTGCTGATTCCAATGTGGATATTGCCGTTATTGAAACCGGCTTGGGTGGACGTTTGGACGCAACGAATATCCTTGCTCCCGACGATGTGTTGGTAAGCGCCATTACTTCCATTGACTACGACCACACCGAATATCTTGGCGATACGCTTGAGCAAATTGCCGGTGAAAAAGCGGGAATCATGAAATATGGTGTGCCGTGTATTGTTGCAGAGCCGCGTCAGGGGCTACGCGAGACGTTTCGATATTATGCAGAACGCACGAAATCATCGCTGTCATTCCTTGATGATCTATTCAGGATAGCCATTGAAGAATGTTCGCGTGATTTTACTATGCGTCTGAGTTTATCTGCGGAAGGGCAGATATTATCGGGTATTGAATCCCGCATTTGCGGAACGCATCAAGCACGGAATATCTTGACAGCCTACGCTTGCCTTCAAGCAATGAGTGCAAAATTCCCTACGTCTGAAGAGCAGTTTCGGAACGGTTTGCAGAAAATACACATCAATAGCGGTTTACGCGGAAGAATTGAACTTATGCGTTCTGAGCCGCCACTGGTGATGGATGTTGCGCATAATCCGGCAGGAATGGCGATGCTCATTCAAACGCTGAATTATTGCGGTTATGAAGGTGTTCGGTGGAATGTGATATTTGGGGCAATGCAAGATAAACATTTAGAGGCAATGCTTGCGGCGCTTGCACCAATAACGGCTTGTTTACACGTGCCGACGCTTCATTTTGCCCGCGCTCGTTCAACGGAGGAAATTGCAGAATTAGCAGAGCGAATGAGTATTCGCGTAGAGCAATATCCGTCTGTCGAAGAAGCCTGTTTATCACTTGTTCCGCAAGCAATTCCAACGCTTATCGCCGGTTCGTTCCATTTGGCAGAGGAAGTCTTGCAATGGTGGGAGCAGCAGTGATAAATGCTTTGATGACCGACTGACTTTTTACGCGAAACGGGTGTCTAGGCGGGATAAGATTCAGCCAAAAAGTCTCGTTTCCATCTGGTAAATGTACCATTCAAAATATGCTCTCGTGCTGTTTTCACCAGCCACAAATAAAACGCGATATTGTGCTGCGACGCAAGTTGTAACGCCAAAATTTCATCAGCAATGAATAAATGTCGTAAATAAGCCCGCGAGAAGTTTTTGCTGGCGTAATTGTCCAAGCCTTCATCAATCGGAGTTTCATCGAAGCGGTGTTTGGCATTGCGAAGATTGATGCGCCCTTTGGTCGTGAAAAGCTGTGCATTCCGGGCATTGCGCGTCGGCATAACGCAATCAAACATATCAACACCGCGCTCAATGCACTCCAAAATATTTTGCGGTGTGCCGACTCCCATCAAATAGCGTGCTTGCTGCTGAGGCATATAATCTGTTGAAAAATCAACAATGTCGTACATTACTTCCGCTTTTTCGCCGACCGCCAAACCGCCGATAGCATACCCATCAAAGCCAATATCCGTGAGGATTTCCAGCGATTCGCGGCGTAAGTCTTTATACACGCTGCCTTGACCAATCCCGAAGGCAAACTGCCGTGCGCCGTAGCGCGGAGAAGAGCCTTCCAACGCCATCTTGCAGCGTTTCGCCCAGCGCATGGAACGTTGCATAGAGCGCTTTGCCTCATCGTGCGTAGCCGGAAATGAGGTACATTCGTCCAAGAGCATCATAATATCAGAGCCGATGCACCGTTGAATTTCCATTACGCGCTCCGGAGAAAAGAAATGCTTCGAGCCGTCAATATGCGAGGAAAATGCCGCGCCTTCTTCGGTTAATTTCATCAAATCTTTCAACGAAAAGACCTGAAAACCGCCGCTATCGGTCAAAATGGGTTTGTGCCAATTCATAAATTTATGCAAGCCGCCCATTGCTGATAAAACCTCTTCCGAAGGGCGTAGATACAGATGATACGTGTTGCCAAGAATAATTTGTGCGCCTAGTTCCAGTAATTCGCGCTGTTCCACAGCCTTGACTGTTCCCTGCGTTCCGACGGGCATAAAAATCGGTGTTTCAATTGTTCCCCTGTCTGTGGTGATAAGCCCGACGCGGGCTTTGGAATTGGGGTCTTGAGCGATGAGTTGGTACATGTATTGAGCAGTAGTTTGCATTGTATTGCGAAGTCCAAAAGTGGCAGTAAAATAGTTTTTGATGCTGCCATTGAGTTGCAAAAATAGAAAAAGCGCCACACATCACAACAATGAATAGCGCTTTTTCAGGGTTTAGTTTCGATTGCTTGGAGCTAACTGTCTTTGCTGTATGCAAGTTTGAGCCAATGTTCTACTTCGTCATCAACGTCCTCAATGCTTGTAAGCGGGATACGATGCGTAATGCGGTCGCCTTTTGCGACACCACCCGTATCCACTAATTTACCGAGCGGCGGTTCATTAGCAAGGGCAAGCCCAAGGTCAATACGAGTATTGGTCGTTGGTTTCACTTGAGCGAAAACACGATGGCGGAAAAGCGAAACGTAGGTTTTGGTAGGGCTTGCATTCACATCTTCACCGATGTTCATAGCAACGGTCAAAACATGGTCATAAATAGGTCGTAAATGCTGCTTTTTATTGGAATATTGCTGTTCAATCCAGCGCTCTGCTGCTTGCAAATATCCTTCATGCGAAGACATCGCAATAGAATCTTCATCTCCAAGCGTCATATCACTAAGCCACGAGGCTTGAATTGTTCCAAAATTCCACTCAGTTTTGAACCACTCTTGAAGAATTTTACGGTCATTAATTTGTGTGCTTTGTGCCAGATGTAGCCATTCTTCGAGTGATTTTCCGGTTTTTACGGGTAACGCAGCAATCCACTCAATGGTCATCAGTGTTGCGGGGTGAACAGTGTAAGGGCGAAGAGGTTTCATTGGCTTTGAGAGTATTAGGATTGTACATCGCAGTTGAGCATCCAATTGATGCCATATTTGTCGGTGAACATTCCAAATTTTGCTCCCCAAAATGTGTCTTGGAGTGGCATTGTGATTTTGCCTCCAGCAGACAGGCGGGTAAAGACAGTTTCCTGTTCGGTAAGGTTGTCAAAGTTCAAACTGAGAGTAATGGAATTACCCGGAACAATGCTGTGATGCGGTCCACCGTCAGAAGCCATAAAATAAATATCGCCTGCACGAAATTCTGCGTGCATGACGTGATGATTAAATTCAGGGGGAACTTCACTTGGTGTTTCGCCAAAAGTTTGAAGACTGAGAATTTCACCACCTAATGATTCTTTGTAATGCTCAAGCGCATCGCGGCATGTTCCGCCAAATGTTAAGTAAGGATGTAGTTGATTCATAGTTTTTTCCCTTCAAAAAATAGAAAAAGGTCTCAGAAATTGTGAGTGTTCGGGTGGTGCTGTTGATTATTTATTCTTCATATTTACGCCAAGTACCTAATACCGAACCCGCGAGCGCATAATTGATAAAATTCACCCCTTCGTTAATGAGCGTCAGCATAAATGAGCGAAGGTGGAAAAGGTCTTTGGTGGCGGCTTCAAAAAAGACAAACGAACCATAGAGCGAAATTGCTATCAATGCGCCTTGTAGTGCTGTCTCTACACGTACTTTCGTAAAAATCCACGCCATCATATAACAGAGCAGCAAACTACTGACTAGCGAACAAACGTAGGCAAATGGGCTGGTTGCAGATTCCATATTCGCGACATTTTGCAATCCTGCTAGTTCTACCCAACGTTGTCCGGCAAAGCTATACCAGGCGACGTTCGTTAATTGGAAAGCCACCGCCAAGACAACTACGGCAACAATGTTGATTTTAAGAGCTTTCATCAGAATACCTCACTATAAAGTAGAATGGAAAAAAGTGATTCATGCAGCAAAAGTACTTCGTCCTGCTGACAGCAGTATGTCAGGAGAAATTTTTACCCCAAAATATTTCTGTAAAATTGTGTAGGTTGTTAGCAGTAAGCTACCAAGCTAAAATATTTCATGACATAGCGCAACAAAAACAGAAAAGTTCCCACAAGAAAGATAATTTTTCTGCAGAAAGAAAAATTTCATAGTTTTGCGCCACGTTTCGACTGACGACTGATATGCTTGTCGGTATGCTTTGATTGTCAAGAGAGTTTTTGAGAGTTTATTTGAAGAGCATACGTGTCAGAGCAATCACCTTGAACAATCAACTAGAGCGTTCCACCGAGAATTTTGTTACCGCTATGCGTATTACCGACATCTTGTCCGTTTCGTCCGTAGCTGTTCACCAGGCTTTGCCGTCAAAAAGCGATGCACTGCACTTTATGGTTGATATGCTTTCTCAGCGAGGTAATATCGCTGATCCGTCCAAAGTAGAAGCGTTGATTTTGGAGCGTGAGAGTATCATGTCCACTGGCGTTGGCAAGGGGTTTGCCTTTCCGCATGCAAAAACTGATGCAGTCATGCAGCCCGTAGGCGCATTGTTAATGCTCGATGAACCGGTAGAATACCAAGCCCTTGATAACAAGCCTGTCAATATTATTTTTATGCTTCTGGGACAAGAAAATGCCGTGGGGACTCATCTACGCTTGCTTTCACGTGTTTCTCGGTTAATGAATAATGATGAATTTCGAGCACGTCTTTTGCAAGCAAACTCTGCGTCTGAGGCTTTGGAGCTTATCCGTGAAGAAGAAATACAAAAATTGGATATTTAACTGTATTCAACTGAGAATATCTGGCTGATAGTATCTCGCAGTCCTGTCCATTGATTCGCGCTATGTTTTCTCTTGACGTTCGACACACATCGTATGCTGTATGTTGTATTTTCGTCCTCAACCTCAACCCTTCATTGAATCAATTCTAGTTCGCATCCCTCTTACGTACTTCACCGTGAATTTGTATGGAATTTCTTCGCGCACATGCTGCCAAAATCGCCATTGGCATCGTTACGCTATTCGTTGTGTTGATTGTCGGCGAACAGCTCATTGTTAATCGTAGTAACCGCATGGATACAAGCGTTTCTGATAATCGTTCTACAGATGCTTCTTCGCCAAATGCAGCCTTATCCGAACCTGCCACAACCCCTATTGCTCAGGAAGTTATTTCTACCTATGTCGTCGAAGTTCTACGTACCATTCCCCACGATACACAAGCATTTACGCAGGGTTTGGCTTTTGACAATGGAGACCTGTATGAAAGTACGGGACAATACGGTTCTTCGTCGTTGAGGAAGCTTGACCCACAAACCGGAAAAGTATTGAAAAAGGTAGCTGTGGATGCTGCATACTTTGCCGAAGGTATGGTTGTTGTTGGCGGGAAGGCGTATCAATTGACATGGCAATCGGGTATCGGTTTTATTTATGATATCAAGACTTTTCAGCAATTGCGCACTTTTAGCTATTTCGGTGAAGGTTGGGGATTAACATACGACGGCGAAAATATGATTATGAGCGACGGAACAAGCAGCTTGAGATTTCTAGACCCCGATTCACTCTTGATTCGGAGAATGTTGCCTGTTACGGCAAATGGCATATTAGTGAAAAATTTGAATGAATTAGAAGTGGTCAAGGGCGAAATTTGGGCAAATGTCTGGCAAACCGATACAATTGCTCGCATCAATCCCAAAACGGGCAAAGTTATCGGTTGGATAGATTGTGCAGGCTTGCTTACCCCTGAAGAGCGCTCCGGTGCTGATGTTTTGAACGGTATTGCTTATGATGCAAAGCGGGATATTGTGCTTATCACAGGAAAAAATTGGTCAAAAATGTTTGAAGTGCGTGTGAAGCTGAAAGAAAAAATGTAGTTTTGCGGTTATTATTGTGATGTTTGTCTTGTCATCAATGCAAGGGCATACAAATACTGTTTCACCGATTGCACAACTATAATGGTACTTTCTTTCCTGAGTTTACTGAGTCTTCTTTTCCCAGTCGCTGCTATTACGTGGGATGTCAAACCGGAAATGCTGACTATCGGTTCAATTACTATACGTTGGTATGGACTATTGTTTTCTTCTGGCTTTTTTCTTGGGTATATTCTTATGTCGCGGATGTTTGTGCGGGAGTATCGTCCATTGACCGATATGGAGCCGCTAACATTTTATATGATAGGCGGTACAATTATCGGAATGAGGCTTGGACACTGCCTTTTCTATCAACCCGACTACTACCTTGCGAATCCGCTTGAAATTTTACAAATTTGGAAAGGCGGCTACGCAAGTCATGGTGCGGTAGTGGGGATTTCGATAGCGCTGTGGCTTTATGCGCGGAATCGTCCGGCGCAGCCCTTTTTGTGGATAATTGACCGTATTGCGATTGTTACTGCCTTGGCGGCTTTTTTGATTCGTGTTGGGAATTTTTTTAACCACGAAATGATTGGTCATCAAACGGATGTCATGTGGGGAGTAATTTTTACGCAGCGTGATTTGTTGCCGCGCCATCCTTCGCAATTGTATGAGGCTTTGTGTTATATCTGCACGTTTATTTTGATGCGTGTTATTTACAGTCGTTACGACGCAAAAACGCCGAATGGTTTGCTGTTGGGCGTGTTTTTTATTTGCATTTTCAGTGCGCGCTTTGTGATTGAATTTACCAAAGAAAATCAAGTTGCATTTGAAAGTGCTTTGCCGATAAACATGGGACAAATCCTGAGTTTGCCGCTAGTTGCTTTGGGGGGATGGTTGCTGTGGAGAGCGCTCAAAAACCCGATTATTACACCGGATAAACCAAATGCCATAAGTCCGAATAAACCTCGTACCAACGGCACGTCATCCAAAAACAAAAAAATGAATCGCTAAAGAAACAGTATCGCTGTTCTAGGCTTGGCATTTTTTCTTTATCCTACTACACTTACCATTCGTGAACCTTAAAGATTCTGAAGAACGTTTATGGAAACCCCAAACAATATGACTTCCGAGAACCCTTCCATGCCCAAAGAAACGCCTATTTCTGGTGCGCAACAGCAAAAACTCGAACAAGAACTTTTTTCTCGGGCGCAGCGCGTAACCCGCGAAGACGAAAAAGTCGTTGTGGAGGAGCTGCCCGAAAAGGTCGCAAAAGTGCTTGATTCCGTTAATCAGCGTTTACCGGTGGTGAAAACAATGCTCGGTAAAGTCAAAATGCTCTATGCAATGCTCCGTGATAAAGAGTTTGCGATGGCATGGTCAAGCAAAACAATGATTATTGCCGGATTACTGTACTTTATCTCCCCGATTGACCTTTTGCCGGATTATATCCCTGTTCTGGGCTATATTGATGATGCTTTTGTGATTAGTATTGTGATGAATGCAATCGCTTCCGAAATAGAGCGTTTCCAGCAACATAAAGCGGAAGCTGAGGCACATTCCTAGGTATAGCACTGTCTGTACCATTGCTTGTAGAGTAGCCGAAAATATTCGACGGTCGTTGTGGAAAAAAATCGTAATTTCGCGTTCCTTATTTTTCTTTTCCACACTTCATACTGCTATGCAATACAAAGGCTTCGCAACGATGGCAATTCACGTGGGGCAAGAACCTGACCCGCTTACGGGCGCGGTAACAGTGCCGCTTTACCAGACTTCCACATATGCACAAGAAGGAATCGGGCAGCACAAAGGATTTGAGTACGCGCGAACTCATAATTTGACCCGCTTCAAATGGGAGCAAAATCTTGCTGCCCTCGAAGCCGGAAACGATCAAGAAGCATGGGGATTTGCCTTTGCGAGTGGTCTTGCAGCGATTGACACGATCATGAAATTGCTTTCAAGTGGCGACCATGTTATTGCTGCTGAAGATATGTACGGTGGGACTTTTCGTCTTTTTGACAAAATTTTACGTCGCTTTGGGATAGAATTTACCTATGTGGACATGACGAATCCCGATGCCGTCCGCAAAGCGCTTACACCCGCCACAAAGATGGTTTATACCGAATCCCCCACCAATCCGATGATGATGCTGACGGATTTGGCAGCAGTGGCAACAATTGCCAAAGAAGCCGGTGCCATGACCGTTGTGGATAATACGTTTGCCAGTCCCTTTGTTCAGCAACCGCTTCGCTTGGGTGCTGACATTGTGATTCATTCCGCAACGAAGTATTTGGGCGGACACTCCGACCTTGTAAGCGGGATTGTGGCGACGAACCGCAAAGATATTGCCGACCAACTGAGATTTCTCCAAAATGCTGCGGGAGCCGTGCCAGGACCTTTCGAGTGCTGGCTCTGTCTGCGTTCTGTCAAAACGCTTGCTGTGCGGATGAAGCAGCACCAAGAAAATGCCATGAAAATAGCAGAATTTTGTGCAAAGCATCCTGCCATTCAAAAAGTTTATTATCCCGGATTGGTTTCACACCCGCAACATGATTTGGCAACAAAGCAAATGCGCGGCTTTGGAGCAATGATTTCTATTGAACTTGGCTCATTGGAAAAAGCAAAACAATTTGCACGTTCTGTGCGCGTCTTTACCTTAGCCGAATCGCTGGGCGGTGTGGAATCGCTGGTGTGTCATCCGGTCAGCATGACGCATGGTAGCGTTCCGAAAGAAACCCGTGACAGACTTGGTGTAACCGATGGTTTGGTGCGCTTGTCCGTAGGCATTGAGGATATTGAAGATTTACTGGCAGATATTGAACAAGCGTTGAAGTAATCGGTCGTCAAAACAATAATTCACCTCATATCGTTTATTTTTTACGTGGGCGTTTGCCATGAATCAACAAGGATACACAAACGGGGTACACCCAAACGGACAATCCGCTAATGGTGCGGTTAATAATGGTGTTGCAAATCATTCTGCCACACATGAGTCTTTTCACTACAAATATCTTCCCGATATTAACTATCCCGCAGATTTGCGAAAACTTCCACCGGAAGCGCTGACGGACGTAGCCAACGAAGTTCGTGAGTATATGGTGGACACCATTACGAAAGTTGGCGGACATTTCGGTGCAGGGCTTGGAACGGTGGAACTGACTGTTGCGTTGCATTACGTGTTCAATACGCCCAAAGATAAAATTGTTATTGATACCGGACATCAAGGATACCCGCATAAAATCTTAACCGGACGCAAAGAACAATTGCATACCATTCGACAAAAAGGCGGACTTTCCGGCTTTTTGAAGCGTACAGAAAGCGAGTACGATGCTTTTGGCGCAGGACACGCCAGCACGAGTATTTCTGCGGCTTTGGGTATGGCTACGGCGCGTGATGTGAAGGGGGAAGATTACAACGTTGTTGCTGTTATCGGCGATGGTGCAATGACAGGTGGTTTAGCGTATGAGGCGATGAATAATTGTGGCGTACAAAAGCGTAAGATATTGGTGATTTTGAATGATAATAATATGTCCATCGCGCCAAATGTATGGTCTATCTCCAATTATTTTACCAACGTCTTCACCTCGCCGACGCTCCAGAAATTACGTGGTTCAATTGCTGATATGACCGATAAAATGGATGATTTCGGCGATCGTATTCGCAAAGTAGCGCATAAAATCGAAGGTGGTATCAAAGCCGTTTTGACTCCCGGAATGCTCTTTGAAGCGCTTGGATTCAAGTATTTCGGTCCTGTTAATGGGCATAATATGCCACAATTGGTGAAAATTCTTCAATCGGTCAAAGATATTGATGGTCCTGTATTGCTGCATATTACCACGCAAAAAGGTAAAGGCTATGCTCCGGCAGAAGGCGACAAGCAATTTTTACACGCTATTGGAAAAATTGACAAAATTACCGGAAAATCCTTAGCGAAAAAGCCCGATGTACCGCTCCCGCCCTTGTATCAAAATGTTTTTGGTCAAGCAATGATTGAACTTTGCCAAAAAGACCCGCATATTGTCGGTATTACCGCTGCAATGCCTGATGGCACGGGACTCAATTTGCTTCAAGAAAAAATGCCTGAGCGCGTCATTGACACAGGTATTGCCGAAGGTCATGCTGTTACTGCAGCCGCAGGTATGGCGTGTGAGGGTATTGTACCGGTGGTGGCGATTTATTCAACGTTCCTCCAGCGTGCATTCGACCATATTGCCCATGATTGCGCGATACAGCATCTTCATGTTGTTTTTGCACTGGACAGAGGTGGTCTTGCCGGTGCAGATGGTCCGACGCATCATGGCTTGTTGGATTTTGCCTATTTGCGCTGCATTCAAGGGATGGTCGTGATGGCTCCAAAAGATGAGCAAGAACTCAGAAATATGCTTTATTCTGCGGTGTATCATTACAAACAAGGTCCTGTATCCATGCGCTATCCGCGCGGTAACAGTATTGGCGTTCCGACGGGATCGATGCAAGCGCTTCCGCTCGGCAAAGGAGAAATTCTCCGTTCAGGACGCGATGTAGCCATTGTTGCCATTGGAAACATGGTTCATAAATCGCTGGAAGCAGCAGAATTATTGTGGCAAGAAGGAATTTCTGCCGAAGTCGTCAATGCCCGTTTTGTTAAGCCGCTTGATACGGCGCTTTTGGATGATTTGTGTAGCCGCTTTGAAAAAGTTATTACCGTAGAAGACGGACAAAAACAGGGTGGTTTCGGTAGTGCTGTGTTAGAATACATCGGCACGCACCACAATCGCAAAACCGATGTCCATATTCACGGTATTGATGATGTATTCGTTGAGCATGGTACACAAGAAGAACTCTGGCATGATCTCGGCTTAGACGCTGAAGGTATCGCAAACGTTGTGAAAGAATTTATCGGCTTCCCGCAGCATCTTGATACAATTGAGCTTGTCGGTCGCTAATGTGTGAAGCGTGAAAACGGATTGATGTGTGTGTAAAAAGAAAGCCTCATTTCTCAACAGGAGAAATGGGGCTTTTGTATGTTGTTCATGGTTGTTTGGGCTTTTGAGGTTTCAGCGCTTTGCGTTTAGGCGCTTGCTCTTCGTGTTCCCGCGTAAAGTTCATACTCCAACAAGCGGCACTCTACATCGGCATTGTAGAATTCTACGCGACGCTTCGTTTTTAAGCCGATTTTCTTAGCAAGTTCCAAATTGCCTGTAAACACATAGCCCATATATCCTGAGCAGCGCTGCTTGAAAAAATCACCAATGCCTTTGTACGTGTCTTCCAGAGCCGTTTCGTCACCTAAGCGTAATCCATATTCAGGATTCAACATAACAGCAGGTCGGGTATCTTTAAGAACTTCGGGTACGGTTGTTTCAGTAAAATTACATACTTCAAACCGCAAAAATCGCTCTACTCCTGCTTTTTCGGCATTATGCCGTGCTGCATCAATCGCTTCGGTGCTTATGTCTGTCGCCACTATGGTGAAGGGTAATTCTGCTCGCAGAGCCTCATGCGCCTTGTTGTGAAGCGCTTTCCATTGCTTTCGTGCCTCGTGGTTATATCCCAAAACGTGCATAAAACCAAAGTTTTCCCGCAGAAGTCCCGGTGCTTGCCCCAAAGCAATCAGCGCTGCTTCAATTGCCAGAGTTCCGCTTCCACACATCGGATTCACCAATGTTGACTGCCTGTCCCAAGTGGTTGCCAGAATTGTTGCTGCGGCAAGGCTTTCTCGCATGGGTGCTTTCCAAGGCATAGCGCGGTAGCCACGCTGAGAGAGTGATTCCCCCGACGTGTCTAAATAAATGAAGCACTCGCGGTCTTTCCAATAAAGAAAAATCACCGCACGGCTTGTGTCTGAGCCGGAGTCGGGGCGCACGCCGCGCTTTTTGCGGATTCTGTCCACAATAGCATCTTTGCACTTCACATTGGCAAATTGCGTATTGTTAATGCTCTCGGTTTCAACCGAAGAAATCACGCTCAGATAGCCGTCTGCGGGAATGATATTCTCCCAATCAATAGTCGAAACGCTTTTGTACAAATCATCGGGTGAGCGGAGAAAAAATTTACCAAGTTGAAATAAAACCCGATGTCCTGTGCGAATATGCAAATTCAGCCGCATCGCATCGGTAAATGTGCCTTCGGTGACGATTCCTGCTGGCGCTTCTTGCAAAACCGCATAACCAAGCGTCTCCGCTTCCATACGGAGATACGGTGTCATGCGCTTGGGACAAGTAATAAGAATACGGGTTTTGGTGGTAAAGCGATTGTGCATAGACAGGAAAATGGTGTGTATTCGTTGTGAATGGTATTTATTCGGCAAAAAAGTGGGCAATCTTTGCAACGACACGTTTCAAAGGCTGCTGCGTCGGATGGCGGCGATTGGTGAGTGCTTCGGCGAAGGGCAAAAAATCGTCTTTCATCAAGCCATAACGCCCAATATTCGAGCCGTCGCGTTTATTTCCGCCGTGAAAATCCGAACCGCCGGTTGTGAGTAAATGATGTTCATTCGCAAGAATTGTGTATAACTGACAAACGTCGGTATCGTGCGAAGGATGATGTAATTCAACACCGTCTAAACCGGCTTGGAGCAGCGAAGTAAACTGCTCTCCGCTAATGACACGCGCAGGGTGTGCCAGTACTGCCACTCCGCCTGCGTCGTGAATGAGGGTAATTGCTTTTTCTACGGGATATTCGCGCTGAACAGTTTGGATAAAGGCTTCATCGGCTAAGTATTTATCGAATGCTTCGCGGACAGATTTCACCAGACCCCGCTTCCACATTGCTTTTGCGATATGCTGCCTCCCGATAACGCCTTCACCTGAAATTTCCCGCACATCCCGCATAGTAATTTTTTTTACACCGCGTTCTCGCAATAAAGCAATCATCCGCTCTGCACGGTCATCGCGGTACTGACGGGTTTCGTGGGCATAGTCCAAAAGCGCTTTATTGCTTGTGTCCAACCCATAGCCTAAGATGTGAATTTCACGACCTTCTAAAGTAGCACTTATTTCAATGCCGCTTGTAAACCACATTCCACGCGTTTTAGCGGCTTCGCGGGCTTCTTCCACGCCAGCGACTGTATCATGGTCAGTAATAGCGATAGCCTTCACACCGCGTTCAAAAGCACGTTGTACCACGTCTGTTGGTGAATATGCACCGTCGGAAGCGGTTGTGTGATTATGCAAATCAGCGTAAATAGTGCCGCGTTGAGGCATTGACAAAAGACAAAGAGAAAAAGAAAAAGCCGGAAGGGGCACTACTGCTCACTTCCGGCGGATATTGCATATATTCAAAAGCGAGAAGATTTATGCTTTGGCTTGCTGCTGAACTTTGCTGTGTTTTGCGCCGTAGAGGAAATATACGCCAATGCCGATGACCATCCAAATTCCGAGTAGCTCCCAAGCAAAGCTATTAACAAATGCCATACATCCGAGGCACGCCAAAATACCGGCAATCGGTACATAAGGTGCAAGCGGTGTTTTGAATGGGCGAGCCATATCTGAGTGTGTACGCCGCAAGATCAGTACAGCTAAGCAGACCATGGCAAATGCCAACAGCGTACCGAGAGAAACAAGTTTTGATAATATGCCAATCGGGAATACGGCAGCCAACAGCATTGCAACTGCACCGGTGATAATTGTCGAAATGTACGGCGTTTTGAACTTCGGATGAACTTTTGAGAATGCGGGCGGAAGAAGTCCATCGTTTGCCATGGTGAAAAAAATGCGCGGCTGACCAAGCAGCATCACCAAAATCACCGAACTCAAGCCGGCAATAGCGCCGAGTTTAATAATAGGAGAAAGCCATGTCAAGCCTGTCGCATCAATACCTACGGCGATTGGGTCAGGAACTGCAAGTTTGGGATATGGTACAAGACCTGTCAAAACAAGTCCTACGGCAATATAAAGCACCGTGCAAACAACCAGCGAACCTAAAATACCGATGGGTAAATCTCTTTGGGGATTTTTGGCTTCTTGAGCTGCGGTTGAAACAGCATCAAAACCGATATAAGCGAAAAAAATAACCGCCGCCCCGCGAAAAACACCCGTCCAGCCAAAGTGACCAAATTCTCCGGTATTTTCAGGAATAAACGGTACCCAATTTCCTGTATTGACATATGATACGCCTGCTATCAAGAACAAAAGAATAACGGTAGTTTTAATAGCAACAATGACGTTATTAAATTTTGCAGATTCTTGTACGCCAATAACAAGGATGACAGTAACGATGGCGACAATTGCGACTGCAGGGAGATTTATCCATGCACCCGTTGTATGAAATCCGAGAGCATCCTCGTAGGCAAATGGTGCACTTGTCAGAGCTTGAGGAATAACAATACCAATATTTTTCAGAAAACTGACAATATACCCCGACCACCCTACCGATACTGTTGAAGCTGCAAACAGATATTCAATAATCAAATCCCAACCAATAATCCATGCGAAAAACTCCCCAACAGTAGCATATGAATACGTATAAACGCTTCCCGCAATTGGTATCATCGAAGCCAATTCTGCGTAACATAAGCCTGCACAAGCGCAGGCGAAAGCAGCGATGATAAAAGAAATGGTAATTGCAGGACCGGCATATTGCGAAGCAACTTCACCGGTCAAAACAAAAATACCGGCTCCGATAATTGCTCCAACGCCCAACATCACTAAGTTGACTGCGCCTAGTGAGCGTTTTAAGCCGCCTTCGTGTGACGCTTCTGCGCTCTTAATAAGTTCAGTTAAATTCTTTCGAGCGGTAAGGTTTGCCATACCTATCTCCTATCTCTTAAATAATAAAAAAATAAAACAAATTGGTTGAACACACAGTATTATATGCTGGGTTTTAATTAAAACTTCCTCCGCCGTAGCCTTCATTTTGTTTTCTGCGACGACGCAAAAACCACCATGTTCCCGCACCACCACCAATAAGTAAAAACCAAATCCAGCCGTTTCCGCCTGATTTTTTCTCTTTTTCCTTTTCCTCACGCTCAAGGCGCTCTGCCTCTGCTTTGGCGCGTGCTTCTTCCGGGTCATCTTTCACACCGAGTGCTTCGTTGCTGAGAACAACGGCAGAATCAACGCCTTGTGGCATATAGGTTGTATCGCGTACACCACCTTTTTCTTTTTCGAGTTGAGCTACTTTTGCTTCCAACTCCTTCAGTCGTTGTGCGGCTTCTGCGTCTTTTTGAGCGGCGACTTGCAAATCTTGACGATATGCCATCATGCTGGGTGTGTTCCAATGGTTGTAATAGAACATCGCATTTTGCTGGGCTTGTAAGTTTGATAACGCTGAAAGCATAAAGAGTGTACTAAACATGCCGTAACTTGGGCTTGTATAGCCGATATACGTTGGTGGTGCGTAGCCGATGCCGGAATAGTACGAATTACGGGTGGCATACACATTATTGTAATTGTAAGAACGACGAGGAATCATTGCACTGGAGCGATTGTAGCCAACACTGCCGGACGAGCCTTTGTACGAATACGTTTGTCCACCATAACTTTCTTTGCGAGGAATACCATAGCTACGCGGTGTAGAGCTGCCAGAAGAACGGCTGACCGATGATGATCGCGAACCACCAAAAGCAGGACTGCTTGAGCGTGAGCCGCCAAATGCACCGCCAGATGAAGGGCTTGAATAAGAACGGGAGGGCGCGGTCGGTGATGAATACGAATTGCTCCGTGAGCCTCCAAAACTTGACGATGGGCGAGAAGAAGAAGGTGATGGCGATGAATATGAACGCGACGATGACCGCGAACCACCGAAACTTCCACGACGTTGCGAAAGTGCTTCTTCACTGATGAAGAAACACAGGATCAGTATTAAGCAAGTGATAAAACGCATGGTGAACCTCCGAATAATAATCAAATCAGTGATGGATGGTATTGTAAAATTTTTAATGTTATACCTCAGATTCACGTGCAATCTGACCGCTTAGTTGTTTTTTTAAGAGGTCAATATCAGCATCAACCATGATACGAACAAGCTCTTTGAAGGTTGTCTTGGGTTGCCAGCCAAAGGCTTTACGCGCTTTAGACGCATCACCGATAAGCAAATCTACTTCTGCCGGACGGAAATAGCGCGGGTCAATCTTAACATAACGTTCCCAATCTAATCCTGCATATGTGAAGGCTTCTTCAAGAAATTCTCGGACGGAATGGGTTTCACCTGTTGCAATGACGTAATCATCCGCTTCGGGCTGCTGGAGCATCATCCACATTGCTTCGACGTATTCCTTTGCATAGCCCCAATCGCGCTGTGCTTCTAGATTGCCCATGTACAATGTATCTTGTAAACCAGCTTTAATGCGAGCGATAGCTCGTGTGATTTTGCGCGTAACAAAAGTTTCGCCACGTCGGGGTGATTCATGGTTGAACAGAATACCATTGCAGGCAAACATATTGTATGATTCGCGGTAATTTACCGTCAGCCAATAGGCATACACTTTTGCAGCAGCATAGGGGCTGCGTGGATAAAATGGTGTGGTCTCGCTTTGTGGAACGGCTTGTACCAATCCATACATCTCACTGGAAGAAGCCTGATAAAATTTCGCATTTGTACCTGTTTCACGCATGGCTTCTAGGATGCGAAGTGTCCCGATTCCGGTAACATCTCCGGTATATTCCGGTGTATCAAAACTCACGCGGACGTGGCTTTGCGCGCCGAGATGATAAATTTCATCGGGTTCGATCGTGCGTATCAGTCGGCTAAGATTCGATGAATCCGCGAGGTCACCATAGTGCAGAAATAATCGAATTCCGGCAGTATGTGGATCGTTGTAGATGTGGTCAATGCGCGAGGTGTTGAAGGTAGAAGCGCGGCGGATAATGCCATGTACTTCATAGCCTTTTTCGAGAAGAAATTCTGCCAAATATGAGCCGTCTTGTCCGGTGATACCGGTGATAAGTGCTTTTTTTGCCATTGAGTAATTACGCAAATATTTAAATGCCAAGAATGATATAGTACCGATTAGAAGAGTATTACTTTTGTAGCCTCGCAATATAGCAAATAAATCCAATTTTCATCCGTTTTTCATGGTATTCCTTTGCTACAAGATGAAATTCTTCAACGCGAAGAAATGTGTTGCGCCACGCATTTTTTTCTCGTATTTTTGACAATAAAAATTTACGCAACAGCAAAACTGTTTCTTATATCGTACGAAAAAGCACGTCAGCTATGGAAAATGTTACCTTTGAGGCAGTCATGAGCCTTTTTGTTGCGGCAGATGCTGTTCGGCAGCGCTTCGATAAAGTTTGTTCAGATTTTGGCATTACGCATACACAATATAACATTTTACGCATTTTGCGAAGTGCTTATCCGAGCGGTTTTCCACGTTGTGAAATTATGGTACGGATGATTGAGCGAGCGCCCGATACGACACGTCTAATAGACCGTTTGGAGCAGCAAGAACTTGTTGAAAGAATTCGTTCTGTTGAGGATAAGCGGCTTTCGATTGCACGCATTACACAAAAAGGATTGATATTACTAGATGAAGCAACGCCTCAGTTTCATGCAGTTTGGGATGAAATTTCTTGTAAAATGAGCCGTGCCGAAAGTATGATGTTGGCTGAAATTTGCTCGAAGCTTTCAGCAGGAAAGTGTAAAGAAATTCGGATTGATATGTGAGTAAGAATAGTACGGTTATAGAAATCAAAATTGTTGTTGCAACAAATTTTTCCACTCTGCGTCTTTATTTTCATAGTAAAAATTAGACACTGATACATTTTCACATTTCACAAAAGGGACCTCAATGAAATCTTACATGGTCAATATAGCTCTTGGAGATTTTACCGAAGAATTTATGCGCCTTATTCCCCTTCAACGGGCGCAAGTTAATATTCTTATGCAAAGCAATCGTTTAGCGAGTTATGCTGTTTCAATGGATAGGCAAACGCTTTGGATGGTGATGAATGCGGAAAACGAGCAGGAAATCGAAAGTGTTGTAACAGCAATGCCCCTTCATAAGTATATGCATATTGAAGAAATCCGTGAACTCATGTTCCACGAAAGAGCTGTACCGCAGCACAGCCTTGCCATGCCTTCATTTTCTCTCAATTAACATTATTTGTTAATTTGTCTATTGCTCCTCAATTCTTCAAAAGTGTAGGCTTTGGTCTGCACTTTTTTATTGGAACATTCGTACGACATTTTATCAAGAAGAAACGGTTAATAGGAACAATTTCTTACTGTTGAATCGTCTCATTAGAAAATTATTGTTTCATTTTATTTTACTCCACTATGGCTACAACAATTACTATTAAAAACAATGGCTCTATCCGTGTTGAAGGAGATTTTCAGCTTTTGGATGGTTCAGGAAACGCCTTTGATTTACAGGGTAAAACTGCTATTTCTCTTTGTCGCTGTGGGGAAAGTGCGAACAAGCCTTTCTGTGACGGAGCGCATAAAAATTGTGGGTTCGTTTCGGAAATATCAGCAGTCGCATAAGTCTTCTTGCAATATATGCTTATTTCCATGATAGCGGCTGTCGCACGAAACTATGTTATCGGGAATGGCAATGAACTTCCTTGGGAAATGCCCGCCGATATGCGCTATTTTATGGCGACAACGCGCGGGCATCATGTTATCATGGGGCGAAAATCGTATGAAGATATTGGTAAACCTCTTCGTGACCGTACGAATATCATTGTTTCTCGTCGGCAGAATTATCTCATAGAAGGTGCTTTTGTCGTGAATAGCTTAGAGCACGCATTGGGCTTCGCTGCGGAGCGTGGAGAAGATGAGGCTTTTATCATTGGTGGGGAGCAACTTTTTCGACTTGGTCTTTCTGTAGCACATAGATTGTATATTACGTGGATTGATATCAATGCTCATGGTGACACATTTTTCCCGCAATTTAATTCCCAACAATGGCGTGAAACTAAACGGGAGGATTATCCGCCTGATACGGAAAATTTATACTCATATTCATTTACAGTATTAGAGCGTGGCTAAGATCAAACCAAATGTTCGATGGTTGCTGCGCCGTGGATATATTTTGCTGCGATCATATTTAATTTATCGGATAATTGATAATCGAATAGTCGCAACACTACGTATCGCAGAGCCTTCGCTTCTGCTGTGAATACGGCAAATGTACATTCCTGTTGGCAAATCTTCTACGTTAAAGTCAATCTGCTGTTCTCCGGATGCTTGGAAAGTACTCGCAATAATGGTTACGCGTTGTCCTAGTATATTCCATAATTCTATGTTGACCATCCCCGCGCTCGGAAGTGTATAGGAGACAAGGGCTTTGTTTGATGCAACAGGATTAGGAATAATCGACGCACCTTGGAGTTGGCGCTCTGTTTGCGCGGACATGATAACATTTTGTACTGGCTGACAAGGGTCTTCACCTTCAGGAAAGATATTGGTAGCAATAGCTCGATCTACTGGCCATATTCCAGGGGGAATATTATAGAGATACATTGCTCGTGTTCGCCTCGAACGCCGCTCGATATTATCAATAAAGCGAATATGAATTTGGTCTGTTGGCTTCATTCCCGGAACATCATTTTCTACATCCTCACCCCAGACAGGTAATACAGCATTATTGCCATTCCATACAATTGAACCAACGCATTCACAGTTTCTATTAAAAGCACCCAGTTCGCCGCTTAACGAAGTGAGTGAAGCTGCGCCTTTTTCGGCTGCCGGTGGCAAGCCCGCTAACGCTATAGCTGCTTGTTGATCAATAACAATTGCAGCATTAATGTTTGTATTCAGATTCCCTTTTGGTCGAACGAAAAGACGTGGTGTTGCAAATGGGCGACTGACAAAAACGCGAAATGAAGCTGTCGTTGTTCCACCGCGATTATCATTAGCAATAATGCTCACCATAGTGTTTCCTTCTGAAAGGGCATCTATCATAAGCATATTATCGCGGATGCGCGTGCGCAAGAGAGTTGGGTCTTCCACAATCGTTGTCAAAGAGAGTGAATCGCCGTTAACATCAGCGAAGACAGACGCAAGAGGGATAGGTGTTGTGGCAGCAGCGATAACAGGGATGTCATTAATAGGCGTTTGAACACTAGGTGGGCGATTAGTAGCATCCGCCCGTAAACGTGTTACAAAATTTTGATTTCGCGTTGTATTACCCCCAATAATACTTGCTTGCAGTGATGTGGGTGTGAAAGTATATCCGTCAAGTGTTGGGGTTATTGTGTATGTTCCATTAGGAACATCACGAAGAATATAATTACCATTTATGTCGCTAACGGCGGTACGTGTGCCATCACTCAATAGTACACCACCTAGTCCACGTTCTCTACCATCATCGCCAAAAATAGTAATTTTGCCGCTCACTGTTGAAAGTGGTAGCGTATTAGTTGTTGATGTTGCACGGAAATCCATAGCGCCTAATGCTAATTGACTAAGGCTGGAAACAACAAGCCGGTTTGGTGGAAAAAATGTTGACCCTTGCAAAGTTGGAAAGATTACCCAGCGGCTGCCCGGATATTGACCCGAAACTTGAATGGTATATCTTCCAAAAATATCTGAGGTAACTGTGTTTGAACCGGCGCTTGTCCGTATTTGTACTCCTTGGACGGGCTCGCCTAAAACAGTTTGAATCTGTCCATTAATTGTTATCGGTGTCATAGTTGCACTAAACGTAAATTCAGTACCGGCATCCCGGGGTAAAATAATTTCAATAATGGAAGGACTAAAAACAAGATTCGGTGCGCGTAAAGAGATTTTAAACGTACCCGAAGTAACGCCCGGAATAGTGTATCTGCCGTCAGCATTCAGTGTAACATTTACTTCGCGGGTTATAGGAACAACGCTATTGGCATTGGTAACAATTGCTGTAATTGGTGCTTGTACAGGTTGACGATTGGGGTACAAGACTTGACCGATAACGGGAAACTGCCTGTCGGGAATACGAACTGCAATGATGTTGTCTAAGAATACATCGTCACGTAAACCATCAATCGGTAATACATTATCAAAAGCAACACCATTATTAACAAAAGTAAAGCCGTTTAATGTGATAAATAATCGTAATTGTACGCCTGTAAACCGTGCAGCATCAACAAGAAGTGTAAAATTACCATTGGCATCGGTTAACGTGTTACCGATGCTCTGATTAGTACCGATTTGTTCAATACGAATTGGCACTTGTGAAAGTGGTATGACTAATGCTCCATTTGTTGTGATCAATCGTCCGCGAATTTGATAGCGACGGTTCGTAATAGTGACTATTGGAGCCTCTACGTTTGCGTCCGTTACTCCAATAAACTGGGGATTGGGTGATATAGTGTAAACAAGCGGAATTCCCGAACCATAGACGACAGTCACACGATAGTTCCCATTGGTAACAGAGACAACATATTCGCCACCATCCACGCTCACAACAGCAGAAGTTGTTAAGGTGTTATTGACTGTATTTGTTGTAGATAATTCTTCAATGCGTATTGCTGCACTACCCGAAATCATCTCACCAGGTAATGTTCGCACTATACCTCGTATGCGGTATTGCGGTAAAAAAGCTTGAAACGTGGGCAAATCTGAAACAGAACCGTCCGTATCTACTTGTGTAGAGGCAAAGCGTGGACTTATCGCAAATGAAGAACGAAGGCTAGATGTCGTTGGTGTGACGGTGTATGTTCCGATAGTTGAAACTGGTACATTGATTCTGCCAAGCGCATCAACTGGCACTGAAAATTGGACACCACCACCATTGATATTGACAAATGCAAATGGAAATGGTAGTGCACTGCCTGCACTAATAATTTGTCCCGTGATACGCGGTAAAGGCGGCACAAAAGAAAATGTTACTTGTGCAATTTCTTGTGTTGAAATAGTAATGGTAGTCGAGTTCGGGAAAAATGCCGCATCCGCTTGGATTGGTGTCAGAATGTATGTGCCTACAGTAACATTGGCTAGAGCAAACGTACCATTAAAATTTGTCCGTGTTGTTATGACGCTTGCATCGGTTGTGCTGACAAAACGCAATTGTACACCGCCCAGCATCCCTGTTAAAGTTGATGTTGTTGAAGCCAAACGTAGCGAACCACTAACACTGCCCCGCTCTTGTGCTGAAGCAGAGCCGACGATAAGGGTAAAAAGCGCAACAAGCCATAGTAAAACAACAATACTAACAATGTTTTGTTGTGAGAGTATTCTCAATAGCGTTGATGGCAAGCGGGAGAAAAGAATGCGTTTCATAGTGCGTGTTTCCTGCAAAGTACTCGTAAGAACAATATCCATACTTGACCCGGTGACAAAAACTGTTTGTCTAAGTTTCTGTAAAATGAAGCATTAATGGGCATGAAAATGCTTTAGGCAAGATGTTGTCAAACAATTTACCTTCTACATTTGCTAGGCGAATTTCGTAAAAAAAAATGTAGTAAAAAAGTATCGAAAAGTATGATTCTTGTATGACCAAAAGTCATAGGTCCTTATAAGGTAGGTAGAATCTCTTGTTTCGAGTAATAATCATTCATCTTCCTCTGTGTAACGTTGGTCATTGTCATGTTCCGAATGTTTCCAATGCTGACCGCTAAAGCGTTCTAATTGCGTGATGGCTTCCAGTGTAATCGCGTCACAAACTGCGTAGCCTTTGGAGGATAAGCGTAAGCGTTCCGATGAGTTCAAGAGTAGGTTATCTTTCGTAAATTCCCGAATAAGTTCCTGCAAAGCAATATCAAGCGAAATACCAAAGTCCTGTGCAAATTTGGCTTTGCGGATGCCGCGTGAGCGTAATTCCAAAAAAGCACGTTCAAACATTCGGTCTTGGGTCGAAAGTATTTCGCTATTTGTGATTGGAAGCACATTCGCATGAACGTTATCAGTATAGCGTTTAAGGCTTCTGGTATTCCAATAGCGCATAAAACCTTGCTCGTCGGAAATATAGCCATGAGCTGAAGGTCCAAAACTCACATATTCGTCGCCTTGCCAATAGATACAATTATGACGACAGAATTTGCCGTGTGTTGCAAAGTTAGAAACTTCATATTGCTCATATCCATTGGTTGCGAGTGTCTCAATTGCCCATGAATACATCTCGGCATCGTGTTCTTCGTTTTGTGCCTGAACCTCCCCGCGCTCACGCATTGCATTAAGCGGTGTGCCGGGTTCAAAAATAAGGCTGTATGCGGAAATATGATCTGTCTGAAGGCTGATGGCTGTCTCAAGGTTGCGCTGCCAATGCGTGAAGGATTGGTTTGGCAAGGCAAACATCAAATCTATATTGACATTTTCAAATCCCGCGTCTCTACTGAGCTGAACGGCTTGCATTGCTTCATCTTTCGAGTGAATGCGGCTTAAAAAGCGTAAATCTTCTTCAAAAAACGATTGTACACCGTAACTAAGACGATTGATTCCTAATGAACGATAGCTTCGCAGGGATTCGCGGGTAATGGTGCCGGGATTGCACTCCATTGTCCATTCTGCGTCAGCAGCAAAGGTAAAATGCTCGTGCAGGCAAGTAATAATACGTTGTAATTGTTCAGGACTTAGAAGTGAAGGAGTACCGCCGCCAAAAAAAACGGTGCTAAAATGACATTTGTTTTGTGGAAGAGTTGCTGCGCGGAGTCTGATTTCGAGGGTTAATGTTTCTACAAATGCCGCAATATGTTGTGTTGTTTCCAGCGAGTAGAAATCACAATAGATACACTTTTTTTCGCAAAAAGGAATATGGAGGTATAAACCAAGCATGCTACCACCTTGAGATCAAACATCACGTCGTGAAAAATTCTGAAGCTAAAAGCGCTTGAATACAAGTACCCAAGCGCTTTTACAGGTTTTATTTGTGTGAGTCCAAGCAGCTTTTGTTGTGCATTTTTGGTTCAGCTATGCTCCCACCAAATGATATGCAATGTTCAATAATTTCTCTTCTGCAAAATGGTTAGCTTGTAACTGCATGCCAATTGGAAGACCGTTGTCGCTTGTTCCGGCAGGAATGCTAATGCCCGGAACACCGCCCAAATTAGCCGATACGGTAAAAATATCAGCCAGATACATTGCTAGTGGGTCAGAGGATTTTTCACCGATTTTGAATGGAGGGGTTGGTGCTGCGGGAGTTAAGAATACATCCGCACGTTGAAACATTTCTTTGTAGTCGTTGTAAATCAACCGTCGTACTTTCAAGGCTTTTGTATAGTAAGCATCATAATAGCCTGATGAAAGTACGTAATTGCCGATCATAATCCGTCGCTTGACCTCTGCGCCAAAGCCTTCGGAGCGTGAAGCAGTCGTTACCTCACCGTCGCTGCCAATTTTGCGTAAGCCATATCGTACGCCGTCATACCGAGAAAGATTGGAAGAGGCTTCAGCAGTAGCTACGATGTAGTATGTGGGTATAACTGCTGACATATATTTCATTTCGTGGGTAATAATCTTTGCGCCTAATGATTCAAATTGCTTGAGTGTTTCGCGGTAAACCCGTAACACTTCTGCATCGCAACCGGCAAGCTGTTCATCAGGCAATGTTGCTACGGTAAACGATGACGGAAGAGCCTGTTTGACTGTCGGTAACGTCTGTTGCTGGATATGGTGGGAGCTTGTCGCATCACGTTCATCAAAACCGTTAATGGCATCGTAGAGAAGAGCTGTATCTTCGACTGTTGCTCCAAATTGTCCGATTTGATCCAATGAAGAGCCATAGGCAACTAAGCCAAAACGTGAAACCCGTCCGTAGGTAGGCTTTAAGCCGACTACGCCGCAAAATGCCGCAGGCAGACGTACAGAGCCACCTGTGTCCGAACCAAGTGCCGTATGGCACATTTCACTAGCCACAGCTGCCGCCGAGCCACCCGAAGACCCTCCTGGAACGTAGTCTGTATGAACAGGGTTGCGCACAGCACCAAAAGCAGAATTTTCGTTAGAAGACCCCATCGCAAATTCGTCAAGATTTGCTTTGCCGACAATAATTGCTCCGGCTGCTTTGAGACGCTCAATAACTGTGGCATCATAAATAGGAACAAAATTCTCAAGAATCTTCGATGCACACGTTGTGGGTTGTCCTTTGGTGGAAATATTATCTTTTACAGCGACAACCATTCCTTCCAAGGGGCGTGCCGAGCCGTCCGCAAATCGTTTGTCGCTTTCGATTGCTTGTTTTCGAGCTTCGTCGGCATTCACACTCAAAAGTGCGTTGATAGTAGGATTCTTGCTTTCAATGGTTGAAAGAAAATGTTCTAATGTAGCAGAACAGGTTATTTCATTGGCAAGGCGAGCTGTGCGAAATGCTGTGTAGGATTTCATGCAAAATAAATGAGATTACGAAGAATGAAGTATCGGTCGAAAACTTGTGCGGAGAATGGTTGTTTAGCGTCTATACGGCACTTGTCCCGTCAGTTGAAACGCTGTGTTCCGCAGGGCGAATTGTAAGCGTCGGTCGTGTATGTTCTGTTAAAGTGCTGCTTATGTCGGAACCATTCGTATCGAAACTATTCGTATCGAAACTATTCGCGGTAGAACTGTCCACTTTAGAAGTGTCAGTATCGGTAATGCCAGAACTTGTGAGATGTGCGTCAAATGGTGTTTGAGCCTTGTCTTGGGGGTATGAATCCATATATCGCTCGAACTTAGGTAACTCTGTATTTGTAGGAGTGCCATTTTCGGGCTGTTTTTGGACAATTTCATCCACTTCGTCTGCCATTGCATTCAAATTACGCTGAAACTCAGTTTGTGCTTTTCTGAGGTGCGACATTCCTTTGCCAAAAGATCGTGCCAATTCGGGTAACTTTTCAGGTCCGAAGAGCAATAAAATGGCAATAACAATAAGCAGAAGTTCTCCACCGCCAACGTCAAACATCGTGTTACAGTTTTGAGTGTGTGAGGTTTTACTTAGACAAGCGAATGTTTTTTACAAGAAAGTATGCTAAAGGCATGCAGAAAATCAAGTATTTCCTTATGCTTGTTTTTTCTCTTTATCATCGTCGTTATTTGCTGCTTTTTTAAATTCCTTAATGCCCGTACCAAGACCTTTCATCAATTCGGGAATTTTATTGTAGCCAAAAAGCAGGATAACTAAGAAGGCTATAACGAGAATTTCAGGTGTTCCTAAGCCAAACATATTGGTATGAGTAAAAGTGAAAAAAGAGTATTTCCAATCAAAGAACCAGAAATAGCAACGAAAGTTACGAATCGGTGCTGTTTTTTTAGGGGCTCTTCTCAAAGAATTGAGAAATTCTTAGCGAGGGAGTTTGCAAATAACAACTCCCTCTGCAAAGAATTGGTACTATTGACGTATTATACTTTCAAGGATTATACCTCGGTATTTTCGGTAGTGCTATTGGTTGCTGGTTGACTAGCAATTTGCGTTAATTTTTGCTTGACATCTTCTTCCAGATGCGCCAGCAATTTCGGGTTTTCTTTAAGAATAATTCTCATGGAATCACGTCCTTGGGCGCGTTCGTCACGATAGCTGAACCATGAGCCGCTTTTAGCAATAATTTTATGTTCAAGTGCGAGGTCAATCATGTCGCCGAGTTTAGAAATACCTTCATTGTACATGATATCAAATTCTACTTCTTTAAAGGGCGGAGCTACTTTGTTTTTGACAACTTTCACACGGACACGGTTGCCTACCGTTTGGTCACCTTCTTTAATCATATCTTTGCGGCGAATATCCATGCGTACCGAAGCGTAAAATTTCAGAGCATTACCGCCCGTTGTCGTTTCGGGATTGCCATACATGACACCAATTTTTGAGCGTAATTGATTGGTAAACATCACGGTTGTTTTTGATAAGCCAATGGCTGCATTGAGCTTGCGCATTGCCTGCGACATCAATCGAGCATGCGAACCCATTTGAGCATCGCCCATGTCGCCTTCAATTTCAACACGAGGTGTAAGCGCAGCGACGGAGTCAATAATAATAACATCAATTGCATTAGAGCGAACAAGCGTTTCGACAATTTCCAGTGCCTGCTCACCAAATTCTGGCTGCGAAAGCAGTAAGTTGCTTAAATCTACTCCCAGCCGTTTTGCGTATTGAATGTCAAGTGCGTGTTCGGTATCAATAAACGCAGCGACACCACCATTTTTCTGTGCTTCTGCAATGACATGTAAGCAAACGGTTGTTTTTCCTGACGATTCCGGTCCATAAATTTCAATAATTCTTCCGCGAGGCACACCACCAATACCGATAGCATTATCCAGCGAAATACATCCTGTCGAAATTGCATCTATCGGCGTTACCACTTTCTCGCTCAGGCGCATAATTGAGCCTTTGCCATGTTCTTTCTCAATCTGCTCTATTGCTGCTTGAAGCGCCTTTTTCCGGGCATCGGCTGCACTAAGCGTTTCTGCTTTTTCTGTTTTGCTTTCTGCTTTTGCAGGTTTAGCGCTTTCATCTTTCTCTTTAGCCATTACTGTACCTCATATATTTTTTGTGCAGCAAGTATGATTCTCAAAGCATAATTGTCGCACTGTTAAACAAACATGAACATGAGACTAAATTACCATAAGTTTCCTTTTCCGACAAGTTTTTCGCATTTTTGCTCCTTGATGTTGTAATTCCTGTTTTTAATGCCAGCTCCGATGGTGATAGCATTAGGATTTTTGTGAGAAAAAATGTATTTTAGTTGATATATCAACTATTGTTGAAATTTCAGAGGACAATTATATGCAAACGATACTTTTTCATCCTGTTATTATTCTTGCCGCACGTTTGGTACTGGGTTCAGTATTCGTGATTGCCGGAGTTGAAAAAATTGTCAATCCGAATGCCTTTGCTAAAGCAATCAATAATTACCAAATGTTGCCATATAATACATTAAACCTTGTAGCGCTGATTCTTCCGTGGTTGGAAGTATTGTCGGGCGTGTTTCTGATTTTTGGTGTTCGCCTTCGTGCCAGTTCGGCTCTTGTTGCTGCTATGCTGGTCGTATTTTTAATTGCAATTGGTACGGCGATGGCGCGTGGACTGAGCATTGAGTGCGGATGCTATTCGCAAGGTGGTGGGGAAAAGGTAGGGTGGAAAAAAGTGTTTGAAGATGTTGCATTGCTAGTGCTAGCAATACAAATTTTTGTTGCGGCATCAGTTCACGATGTTTTGCCCTTTTCATTTGAAGCTGTTCGGCAAACAGAAAGTATAACACCACAAAATTCTTGAGGTGCTCAGTTTTGAGAGCAGTGCCGAATGTGAGATATAAATTATCATAAAGGCTTGTCTGAATATGCTTAGACGAGCCTTTTTTGTTTGGGTAGGTGTGATTTTCCGTACAAATACACAGCGAACTCCGTATCTTTGTAGAATTACATCCATTGTTTTTCTGATCCTTCATTGAGTATAAACAGTTTAGAGACAAAGAATAATGACACAAGCTGAACATCACGCATTTAACGCACTTCCCGTTGGTGTATTTGCTCTAGATAAACAGTATACCGTCCGTGTTTGGAATTTGCGTATGACAGAGTGGACAGGTTTGGAGGCAGGCGCTCTTGTGGGAACAGACATACGATTGTGGTTTTCGCATTGGCGCGCGAATGATTTTCGGGATGCTTTACAAGCAATTTGGCAAACGAAAGAACTTGTGAATTTAGATAGTCTGCCAAGTGCCATTCCGTCCTATGTGCATGGGAGCAAACAACGAATCCAAACGACAACTGCGCGTCTCTACACTGCCGCCGACGGCGAATCAGTTGTACTTTTTACTTTGCAAGATATTACTCCACAAGTACAAGAGATAGAACATATCAAGACATCAATGGTCGAAATCAAAGAGTCATGGCGAAATGATGAAGAAATCCGCATATTGAATGAAGAATTAGAAAAACGTGTAGAAGAGCGTACTGAAGAATTAGCAAGGCTGAATACCGCTTTAACAAAGGAAATTACCGTACGCAAACAAGTTGAAGAAGCCTTTCGACATAGCGAGCATTTGCTTTCGCTCATCTTTGAGAACGCCGCTGTGGGACTGGCGCTTCTGCATCAAAATGGTCGCTATATCAGATTAAATCAGACATTTTGTCGTATTTTTGAATTTAGTGTAGAGGAGTTGCTTGGTAAGCATTTTGCGTACTTGTATCATGAAGATGATCGCATCGCGGCGACAGAGCGCTGGGAGCAAATAATTTACGGGGAATCGGGTGTGTTGAGTGGTGATCGCCATTTTAAGTTGCGAAGCGGTCGGGAAGTTGATATTTACTTTACCACCGTCCGTTTTATTACAACTGATGGTGAAACACGGGTAATTACTACAGGAACAGATATAACTGAAATTAAACGTGCGGAGGAAGAAATGAGGCTTTCGTTGGTACGAGAGCAAGAGTTGAATAAACTTAAGGCAAATTTTGTTACAGCTGTTTCGCATGAGTTTAGAACACCTCTCACTGTTATTTTTTCTTCCTCGGAAATTTTGCAAGCGCAGCCAAATTTGGCAAAAGAAAAACGTGATAAGATGTACTTCCAAATTGAGCGTAGCGTCAAGCGTATGACAGAATTGTTGGATGAGGTGGTGTTTGTGGAGCGCAGTATGCGTGAGCGCACCGTCGCATTCCCACGCCCCACGAACATTTTCAAACTTGTGTCGGATGTTATTGCAGAGACTGAAATCTTTGACAGGGAACAGCATTTTGTAAATGTACAGTATATCGGCTTTGACGGAGAGCCAAGTTTAGCAAATCCTACGTTGATGCTCTCTATTGATGCTGGGCTTCTTCGCCCTGTCATTACTCATCTTTTAACGAATGCACTTAAATTTTCTCCAACAGAATCGCCCATTCGTATCACGGTAGAACGGACACAAAAAGATCTTCGCATTACCGTTAAAGACAAAGGTATTGGTATTCCTGAGCCAGAACAGCCGTATATCTATGACCTCTTTTTCCGAGCAAGTAATGTCGGGCTAACACAAGGTACGGGAATGGGACTGACCATTGTAAAACGCTGTGTAGATGCGCATGGTGGAGTAGTAATGTGCGATAGTCATTTAACAGCAGGTACGGTGTTCCGCGTACAGATACCGCTTGTGTAAAGAATTTACTTGAACTGGTACCCCTAATCAACGAAAAAACGCATATATCTAAATATTTGCGACTGGAAGATAATGAGCATGTTGTTGAATTAACATATTGTTAACCGTATGAAAATACAAATATTACTTGGTGTCCGATTTGTTGTTGTATTGTTTTTCTTGTTGAGTATGCCGGGTGTTTTCCTGCAGCATATCTGTGCCCAGACCTACCGCGTAGAGCGCTTTCAAGACGGTCGTCCACTTCGGCAGGGAAAATTTTTAATTTCTGCCGGATGGTCATTGCTGGGGATGGGATATTCGGTAGACCCGCTTGGAATCGCCCTCAATCCATCTGCAGAGCCAATTCCTCAAGACCCGTCGCTTGGGCTTGTGGGATTGAGCGGCAGCTTTGGGATTGCTCCGTTTTTAGATGCCGGTGTGGAAATCAATGGGGGTTTTGGAGGTCCGTCGTTTGCAGGATGGCTCAAAAGTTCATTACTGCCTTATGACTCACCTTGGCAAATTGCTTTGCAAACAACGCTTGGTAGTGCTTGGTCGGAAATACGTGTGCCTGTGGAGGACATGAATCGTCCTTTTCGTCTTATTCGGTCAAGTTTGGTGACGGCAAATATATCTTTACCAATGAGTTATGATATTGATTATGCGTGGACAATAATGTTTGTACCGCAGGTTGCTTTGACGAGCTATCGCGCTGGTGTTGGATTTGATTCAACTGCTCCCAATGGTCTAAATGTTTCTACACTTGCCGAAACTCATGCTTCGGGGTGGTTTTATGGCTTTAGTATCGGTGCAAAGGCTGTTCGACCATCTCCCGAATGGTGGCAATATCTTTTACCAGTGCCTTTTTGGGCAAGTGGGTCAATGATGCTCTCGTTAATGTGGCATCAAACTGGTACAGTAAGTGCCTCGTTGGGTTATCAACATTTATTCCCCTCGTTTGGAACACTTCTGGCAACTGTAACGCAAGAGGAAATGGATAATCTTCAACATGAACGTAAACAAAAAGATAGTATCGTTGCTTTGCAAAAGCAGCTTTTGGAAGCAGAGCGAAGTCGTTCAGGGCGTGCCTTGTCTGCAGAAATATTAACTATCAAAGGGATATATGACGACGGGAAAGAAGAGTTCAACCCGACAGTGAAGGTTGAAGAATTTGCAACGCACGAAATTCGACCATTACTCGCCTCAGTATATTTTGAGCATAATTCTTTTGTTATTCCTTCGCGCTATAAGCGGCTTCGCTCGTCTGATCGCATGAGTTTTTCCGTTGAAAATGTAGCACATTTACGGCTTGTGGAGATGTACCGAAATATTCTGAATATTATTGGGAAGCGTATGACAGAAAAGCCCGAAGCACGTATCACGCTTACGGGATATACGTCCGGTGTTGGTGATGAATCAACGAATCTTACCCTTGCGGAACGTCGTTCTAATGCTGTTGTGGATTATTTGGCTGATGTTTGGAAAATAGCAACAAATCGTATAGCGATTGTGAATGGAGAGAGGCAGTCAATTCGCATGGATACTGATACGGCTGCTTTGCGCCGAGTAGAAATTCGCTCTGATGATCCTGATATTTTGCGTCCAGTAGAAACTAATCAGGTACAACGCGCTATAGCTCCTGCCGTACTTGTGTTTGGTCTGGATATAGCTTCCGGTGTCGGTGTTAAGCAATGGGCGATGGAATTATCACAAGTAGAAGGGAATGAGGTACGGACGTTAAAAATAGATAACGGTTCGCGGGCAAATACATCAGAATACCGATGGAATATCTTAGAAAATCCGTCTTCCACGCCCAGTTCGGCAGAAAATATTGTGGCACGATTAGAAGTGACGGACCTTACAAATCGTGTTGCCGAATCTTCGCTAGCACTTGTTCCTGTTCGTTACACAGCTCTTCAATCCAAGCGTGGAACGGGTTTGTTTACTCATGATGCGCAAGTAGAAGTACATTATCGGTGGCTATTTGGAAAAGACAGGCAATCCGGTATAGAATCTTCGGAAATTCCTTTACCTGTGCCGGGCACAAGTGAAAACGCGTCGCTAGCGGTTATTACTCCAGCAAACTTGACTACCGGACAAATAGTCGCTCTCAATGATGTGCTCAAAGAAAAATCGTTGCAGGCGATGAAAATTCGCTCAACTCAGCCGACGCGTTTGAGTCCTAGCACTCCTGAAGAACGTATTTATGCAAATATTTTTACGTTTGAGTATCATTTGCCGCTTTCAACAAAGCAATAGGCGAATGAAAAGTTCATCGTCGAAAAGAAGACGTTTCCAGTAAGAGTAAAAAAAAATTTGGAATTGTCAAAAACATCCTCTAATTTTGTAGGCTATTGCATTTCGCAGGAATAGTTCTTTTTTGCCTTTATATTATAGCTAGATAGGTAGCAAAAAATATAAAGAATAAGTTGGGTAGGTACCAGAGTGGCCAAATGGGGCAGACTGTAAATCTGCTGGCGTACGCCTTCGGAGGTTCGAATCCTTCCCTACCCACGGTATTCAATTTATGCGGGAGTAACTCAGTTGGTAGAGTCACAGCCTTCCAAGCTGTTGGTCGCGGGTTCGAGTCCCGTCTCCCGCTCATTGCTGAGAAAGACAGCATAATTTCTGTTGCTCTTCCTTGCTACTGCCAATTTTCCTCCGCATGCAAATTGTAGCGCTGTTGTGTTTGTTGCGGGAATAACTCAGTTGGTAGAGTCGCAGCTTCCCAAGCTGAAGGTCGCGGGTTCGAGTCCCGTTTCCCGCTCACGACCATTTCTCACGAAGCAGCTCAACACCATAGCATAGTGCTGATGTAGCTCAGTTGGTAGAGCACGTCCTTGGTAAGGACGAGGTCGGCAGTTCAATCCTGCTCATCAGCTCCAGTCTTTTTTCTTGTTAAGCACAGGCATTAGTCTGTGCTGCTTTGTCATTAGGACTGAAGGACGCTCTGCGTCTAAATGTCCTAAACTTACAAAAATCAGAAAATAACTATCAATGACCAAATACACGGGTGTAGCTCAATAGGTAGAGCAGCGGTCTCCAAAACCGCAGGTTGCGGGTTCGATTCCTGCCGCCCGTGCAAATTGTTTAACCATTTCGTTCGATTTTAACGCTGTTATGATTGAAAGCATCAAAAAATTTGTTGAAGATGTTCGCAAAGAGATGAATAAAGTGGCTTGGCCCACCCGTGAACAACTTCGTGAAGCCACAACAATTGTGATTGTTACCTGTCTTGTTGTTGCCGTCTGTGTCTATGTGATTGATACAGGTATGACGCTTGTCATGCAGAGTCTCTTTTAAAAGTTTCGGATGCTTTGCTTCCGCGCATTGTTGTCTTTCACATTCAAGTTCAAATTTTTGTCTCAAATTTCATGTGCGGTAATTCATTTTGAATAATCTCGTATGAAAAATAGATTGATAAAATCTGAGCAGAATGTCTGACGGTAACGTTTCAATGATCATTGTTTCACCTTCCTAAAGCGCATAAGTATCCAAATGAGTAATGAACTGAAATGGTACGCCCTCCGCACGTTCTCCGGGCACGAAGAGCGTGTTCGCAAAGCGCTTTTGTCGGAAATTAACCGTTTGCAAATTCAAGATCGTTTTGCAGAAGTTCTTGTGCCGCAAGAATCTATCTACGAAATTCGGAACGGAAAAAAGTATAAGCGAACGCGCAATTTCCTTCCTGGCTATATTATCATAAAAGCCGTTCTGGATAATCGAGTTAAAGACGTTATCTCTAATACGCCTTCAATGCTCGGTTTTCTGGGAACAAAGCCTGAACCCGATCCACTTCGTGATGATGAAGTAGATAGAATTTTAGGTCGTGTAGAAGAACGGAAAAATATTGCTGTTGTGGAGACACATTTTGCTGAAGGCGATCCTGTTAAGGTTATTGACGGTCCGTTTACTGGGTTTTCGGGAACGGTTAAGGAAGTCAATTATGAAAAGCAAAAACTCAAAGTTGAAGTCGGTATTCTAGGACGTAAAACGCCTGTTGAATTAGACTTCAGCCAAATTGAAATCGAAGCATAACCAAAGCAAAGCATATATTATCTCAAATTTCACTTTTTCTAGGTATCAACAATGGCTAAAAAAGTAGCAGGTACATTCAAACTGCAACTTCCGGGCGGTCAAGCTACTATGGCTCCGCCAGTCGGTCCCGCTTTCGGTCAGCGCGGACTTAGTGGTATGGAATTCGTTAAGCAGTTCAATGCAAAAACACAAAAGCAAGCCGGACAAATTATTCCTGCCGTTATCACCTTTTACAGTGATAAGACCTTTACTTTTGAACTTCGCCAGCCACCCGCAGCAGAACTTATCAAAGCTGCTGCAAAAATTCCGAAAGGCTCTGCAGAAGCTAATCGTACCAAAGTAGGCAAACTTACTCAAAAGCAAGTTGAAGAAATCGCTAAAGTAAAAATGGTCGATATGAATTGCGATACTGTTGAGGCTGCAATGGCAATGATCGTCGGTACAGCAAACAGTCTCGGTGTTGCTATTGAAGGATAATGGCTGAATGACAATAATAATGTTGTGTTGAGCATTGAAATGTGCATACAACGCTTTCTTGTCTTTTCCGAAATTTTAGAGCATCAACAATAACAGCGGCAGGGTATTCAGAACGCCCGCTATGACCGCAATTTTATCATATGTTTCTGAATTCTTCCATGAAACGTCACAGTAAGCGCTTTAATGCTGCGCTTAAAAGCATTACTCCTAATAAAGAATATACGATTGCAGAAGCAATCGCCCTCGTGAAAAAAAATGCAACGGCAAAATTTGACGAATCAGTTGATATTGCAATGCAGCTAGGTGTCGATCCTCGTAAGGCAGACCAAGTTGTACGCGGCACTGTAGCTCTTCCACATGGCACAGGAAAGACGGTTCGAGTGCTTGTTATTGCAAAAGCTCCTCTTGACAAAGAAGCTCTAGCAGCTGGTGCAGACCATGCAGGATTTGAGGATTATATTGAAAAGATCCAAAATGGCTGGACAGATATTGATATTATTATTGCTACTCCAGATGTCATGGGACAATTAGGACGACTCGGAAAAATTCTCGGTCCACGTGGTCTTATGCCGAACCCCAAAAGTGGTACGGTTACAACCGATGTTGCTAAAGCCGTTAAAGAGGTAAAAGCTGGTAAAATCGAATTTCGTGTTGACAAAGCTGGAAACGTTCTTGCGGGCATTGGCAAAGCCTCATTTGATCCTGCAAAGTTAGAAGAAAACTTCCGTACTTTCTACGCAAGTATTCTTCGCGCTAAACCAGCAACTGCAAAAGGAAAGTATGTAAAAAGTGTTCACTTGTCCTCAACAATGGGACCCGGTGTTCCGCTTTCTGAAGCAGAACTTTTGCTTATTCAAGCATAAGCCTCTCTTGCAGTACGAATGCTCTTAATTTGTTAGTAGTTGTATAGCTAGCATGAGTATAAAAGAGCTCCTTTTTGATTACGCACTCGTCGGATGCGGCTGTAACTGCTTTCGACAACCCTTTATCTCATATTTCAACCACGCCTTTTTAACCCATATTCAGCATGGTTACCAAAGAGAAAAAACGCGAGATTGTAGCCGGACTTGTCCGTAAACTCGAAAACACAAAGTCAGTGTACCTTGTGGACGCGGGAGGCATGACTGTAGCGCAATCAGGCGAACTCCGTCGGGAATTCCGTAAAGTCAATGCTGAAATGAAATTGGCAAAAAATACGCTTATTCGTCTTGCTTTGAAAGAAGACGGAAAATTTACGGTCAGTGATAATGCTCTCAAAGGCAACACTGCACTTGTATTTGCGTATGATGACCCAATTGCTCCGGCAAAAGTCATTCGCAAGTATTTTGAGAAAGACAAAAAACCGGCGCTGAAACTTGCTATCGTTGAAGGTCAATCTTTCGATGGTTCGCAACTCAAAGTGGTTTCGGAACTCCCGACCCGCGAAGATATGATTGCCGCCATTCTTGGCAGCTTACAAGCGCCGATTTCCGGTGTTGTGGGTGCAATCAACGCAGTTATGCGTGACGTTGCTTCGCTTGTCGAGGAAGTTGCGAAAAAGCAAGGTAAATAAAGAATTTAGACGTTTTGTTTGAACTTCTTTTTTACCTCCATGGCTTGACAATTTCGTTTCATTTGTTGAATGACGCGGTTAAAACCGCCCTAACTTCTCATTTTGCCCCTTGTTTGGCAAAATATATTCCACGAAACACATATTTTTTATTTTTTGGAGTTAATTACAATGTCTGAAAAAGTAGCAAAACTCGTTGAAGATATTAGCGCTCTTACTCTCGTAGAAGCGTCTGAGCTCAAAAAAGCACTCGAAGACAAATTTGGCGTAACAGCTGCTGCTCCTGTTATGATGGGTGCTATGCCTGCTGCTGGCGGTGCAACTGCAGCTGCGGCAGAAGAAAAAACTGAGTTTGATGTAGAACTCACCGATGGTGGTGCGAATAAACTTAATGTTATTAAAGTTGTTCGTGAACTCACTGGTCTTGGTTTGAAAGAAGCAAAAGACTTGGTTGATGGCGCACCAAAGGTTCTCAAAGAAGCTGCAACCAAAGAAGAAGCTGACAGCATGAAGAAAAAGCTCGAAGAAGCAGGTGCAAAAGTTACTCTCAAGTAATTTTCGCTTATTGAAAAACTTTTCTTCTGTGTCGAAAAAACACATACTCAACGGCAAGCGTCATATGACGCTTGCCGTTGATGTTTTTGTAGCATGCGAAAAAAATGTCAAGCCGCACGAACAAGTACGTTCATGCGGCTTGGGAGAAAATTTCGTGAAAATACTGTAAGCCGAATTCTGTCTTTTGCACAACCATCGGAAATTATCGTTGTACAAGAGGTGATTATTTATCTGGGAAATGTATTACTACATTCCTCTGGCAGCCTACCCGAATAAAGCAGATCAGCGGTTGACCGTTGATCTTGTTACGCGAGCCACGTAATGATGCCATCTTTTGACATCTCTTTATTCATACTTGACTTTGCTCCTTGCGGGGCTTGCCGTGCCATTCGATGTTACCATGAATGCGGTAAGCTCTTACCTCACCGTTTCACCCTTACCGCAATCAAGCAGAACGCTATGATGCGGCGGTTTATTTTCTGTGGCGCTTTCCATCGGCTTATCCGCTGGTACACAATACATGTGATTTCCTACCGTCAGATTTACCGTCCGGTTGTTAACCGGCGCAATGCTCTGTGGAGTTCGGACTTTCCTCAGAAGTACAAAGTAACTTCCGCAATCACCGATATTTCCACGATGAAATTTTTAGTTGAATTTTTTACGGTTGTTATGCTGATATATGCGGCATCTCTTCTGGGTATAATAATCGCCCACAACTTTCGCAGGTAAAAATGGTTTTGTATGTACGCATCTCTACAATTCGTTGTGGTGGAACGGCGTTAAAGCATCCAGCGCAGCAATTTTTCCGTACTGCGACAGTGGTATCGTTATGGTACTCTTTGATATGCTCGTATTGGATAACTAAGTTTTTGGGTAATTTTGCCAATAAATCTGCTCTTCGTGAGAGTAAATCATTGATTTCGTCGGTATGCTCGCTCGAAAGGTTGTTTAATTCATGTTCACGGTCAGCAAGGCGTTCTCTGGCTTCTTCCATGTCAGCAAATTGGGCATCAAAAACACGCCGCAGATTTTCCTCAGTCATCATTGTTGAGCCGATAGTTTTTTCAACCTCCCGCAATTCCGTTTTGAGCAATTCTACTTCCTTTGTAATTGCATCAAATTCGCGGTTGTTACGCACTTGAAATTGTTGCTCAGAAAGTTTTTTTTCTTTGTCCTGAATCTCTTGAGCGCGAATTCTTGCATTAGCACGAGTTTGGAGAATGTCGTCAATATGTTTTTGTGTTATATCTACGGCTTGTTGACGACTACGAACTTCCTTCTCCAGCGCTTTGACCTCATGCGGCAAATCGCCAAGTTCCTCTTGCAGATCCGCAAGTTCGTTGTCTATGCGCGTTATAGCGGCTAATAATTGGAGTTGTTCGAGAACCATAGTACATGTACCTCATTTACCGATGAAAATGTGTGCAGAAAGTGATGACAATGTGCGTAAAAACCGAAATAGTAACAAAAAATTGTTTCAAGTGAAAGAATGAGTATAATAAAATGAGTATAACAAACGCTCTTGTGTACATTATGACGTAATGATTCGTTGTTGCCCTTGTTGATATTCCGTTGAATATGGGAAATATACAATTGGGTTGGGAACAGTTTGCGAGCGCGTAACGACAAGCGTTACTGAATGTTCTAAGGCAATTTCTTTCACAAGTGCCGCTAAACCGAAAGGAACAAATTGCTCCATTTCGTAGTGTCCTGCGTCTATCAGAGCCATAATTCCACGAACACGATGAAAATCGTGGTATTTGATGTCTGCTGTGATAAAAGCATCCACCCCAGCATCAATAGCGTTATCAATAAATGATGCTCCGCTTCCACCGACGATAGCAACACGCTTAATAGTCGAACTTGCTCCGGGTGTGTAGCGCAGCGGTGCTGAGGTAACTGAACTAATTGTCTCAGTAAATTCTTCAATGCGCTTAGGGGCATGAAGTGAACCAACAATTCCTATGCCAAAACCCAAATTTTGTGCGTCAGGTATGAGAGGTGAATCAATACGCACACCTAGGCGCTCTGCAAGCAAGGCGCTTGTGCCTTGAGGAAAGGCATCAAAATTTGTGTGTGCTACGATAAGCGCAATTCCTGCAGAAATTAAACGGGTACAAATCCGTCCTACCCGTTCGGTTTCCGTAAGAGCTGTTAAAGGAGCGAAAAGAAGCGGGTGAAAAGCCACTATACAGTCTGCCCCTGCTTGGATGGCTTCCGTGGTAACTTCCTCGGTGAGTTCCATTGTTACGAAAACAGAAGAAATTTCTGTACGGGCGCTCTGTAATTGCAAGCCTATTTTGTCACCTTTCATTGCAGCGCTTGGTGGTAAGCGGCGCTCAAGGCTTCGGATAAAAGTCTGGAGGTTTATCATGCTGCAAATGTAAGAAACTTTCGTTTCATTTTTCATGTTTGCAGTACAGACTTTCTATAAAAGTTTGTAACAAATGGGAGTTTTTCTGTATATATGATTCTCCGAAAGAGCATCTCAACAGGCACAGAGCCAATATACACCAAAAAATTTTTTGTTGTCAAACCATGCCGATTGAACCGAAAAGTCACTTAAACTCGCCATGTGATGGATCATAGTTTCGCTAAATTTATGCGAGTATTCCGTATGGATGCGTTCTCCAGCAGCGATAGAAATAGAGCAGTCTCCAATAGTGAATGTGTGGTAGCTTGTACTTTCAACGAATAGTTCTACTCGTGATTCTCCGGCATTGTAGTAGGCGCGATGTTTGTAGGCTTGAAGAGGAATATCAGCATCAAGCTCACGGTTGATACGTTGAAGGATATTTAAGGTGAATTGCGCCGTAATCCCGTCCTTATCATTGTACGCATCATGGAGTATGTGGATTGGTTTATGTTCGTTATTGTTCATATCAGCAGCCAACAGAAAAACGTCCCCTGTTCGCAAAAGCGCCCGTAAGCGTAGAACAAATGTAGACGCTTCTTCGCGGGTAAGATTGCCGATAGTGGAGCCGGGAAAATAGATAACAAGCTGCGCGGATGGATTTTCATTATTGCGGAGTTCAATAACATATTCTACACCTTGCAGAAAATCTGCACAAACGGGCTGCATTGGAATTGTTGGAAATTCATGCTGCAAAGTGAGTGCTGATTCACAGAGGAACTCTTCGGAAATATCAATGGGCATGTAGCGAATCTGTGGAATCTGTCCCTTAGAAGACTGAGTTTGGGCGCTACGTCGCTGTATTGCCTGAAGCAATCGGCGTGTTTTTTTTCCGCTGCCTGCTCCAAGCTCAACCAGCCAAAACTCTTCATTAGCGCGGCTTACTATCTCATCAGCGTGTGTATTCAAAATTTCTTGTTCTGACCGAGTAAGATAATATTCCGGCAGCAGCGTAATAAGCTCAAAAAGTTCTGAACCGCGCTGGTCATAAAGATATTTGGGTAAAAAGTATTTGTTTTCTGAGAGTAGCCCTCGCAAGACATCATGTTGAAAGGAGTGATGCTCGTTACCGCGTATATTCACCAAAGGCAAAGCAGGACCATAATTTGCTCCGATGTTTGGAGTTGATGTCGGATTGAAAACAAGTTCCGTACTTTGTTGGAGGGGTGTTTGTGTAATGGTCATTGTTTATGGTGATAACGCGTTCATTGCCGCAAAAGGTAAGAAAGAGAGTTGAGTATCTGAAAAATAAACGCAGTAAGATACAGATTATTGTGTAAAAAATGTTCTCTGATAGTGTTTTCTTTTTCACTGAGAACGTGAGTCATAGATTTCGCGTAGAATGCGATATGTTTGTATATGAGCCTCTATCGTTAATTCTACCGGCTTTGCGTAGCCGCCACCCATTGCTATTGAAAGCGGAATTGCATGATGCTTACACATCTCAAAAACACGTTTGTCGCGCTCGGCAAGCCCGTTCATTGATAACGAGAGTCGCCCCAGTGTATCTTCCTTGAGCGGATCTACTCCCGCTTGGTATAAAATAATATCCGGCTTCCAAGCCAGAATCTTTGCTAATTCCCGTTCAACAATAGCGAGATATTCTGCATCCTCCGTGTTGTCCGGCACGTCCACATCAACAGTTGAAGGTACTTTGCGATGAGGGTAATTTTTTGCTCCATGAACACTCAGCAAATACACATCTTCTCTACCTCCCAGAATTGCTGCCGTACCATTACCTTGATGAACGTCTAAATCAACAATCGCTACGCGCCTCACTAATCCTTGCGCGAAGAGATATTTTACCACAACCGCCAAGTCATTGAACACGCAAAATCCTTCTCCTGCATCCCAAAGTGCATGATGTGTGCCTCCGGCGAGATTCCCCGCTACGCCTGATTCTAACGCCTCTTCCGCCGAGGCTATCGCACCACCGGCAATGGTAAAGGAACGCACAACTAATTCCGGAGTCCAAGGAAAACCGATACGCCGCATAATCATTGCATCCACTGTACCGTTGATAATGCTTTCAACATAGTGTGGTGCATGGGCTAATTTCACAATTTCCGGCTCGACGGGTTCGGAAAGATAGAGTTCATGGGGCTTGACAATACCTCGCTCGACTAAACCATCTCGGACACGGCGGTATTTCGTAATGGGAAATTTATGTCCTTCCGGTAAGGGAAGAACATAGACATCCGAGTAAAAAACAAACATGAGTTGGAAGGAAAAAAGGTTGTGCGTGTGGGGGCGTATTCTTAAAAGACCTGTCTATCTGTATTCTTGCGGAAAATCATCCTGCTAATAAGGCCGCCAAGCGCTTTGTGGCATTTTTTCGCTCATACTGCGCAATTGCTTCATTATTGGGAGTGAAGATTTGATGAGCTTTCCAAGCAGAGAAATAGTGTTCAATGACGTGCGCAATTCCTTCTACATCAGATTGGTGAGCTGTTTTGCCGGACGCTGTTTCCCGGAGCAAATCGTGAATAGCCCCTTGCGGCGGAGCAACAGCGATAATTGGTCGGTATGCACCGATATACTCATACACTTTGCCCGGAACAATTTCCTCGCTTTCTTTTGCTTCATCTACCACAAGCAATAACGCGTTGGAACGGAGTAGAAAAGCTATACTTTCTTCATGCGCCATGTAGCCCAGTATTTCCAACGAGCGTTGATGCGGGAAGCGCTCAAACATTGCATGAACTTCTGCACCGAAACGCCCGATAAACCGCACCCGCACTTCTTCGGGCTTCATAACGCCGCGATGGATAAGTATTTCCAAGGCTTCAAGGAAACTTGCGGGATTGCGCCTGCCATACATTGAGCCTGTGTAGGTAATGGTGAAACGGCGTTCCGATGCACTGTCTAAGGTGTTGGTGTTGTCCAGTGTAGGATAATCACTTGAATCAAAACCGTTGGGGATATGATGCAGTTTGGCGGCTGGAATATCGGGAAATTTTCCCTGAATGTCTTTGACAATACCTTCCCACGCACATTCAACGGCATCCGCCTCACGAAAAACGGAGTGTTCAAGCCGTTTATCAATCCAAGCCGGTAAAAACCAGCGCTTGGGTGTCGTTAAAAATTCCGTCCAAGGGTCGCGGAAGCCCGTAACCCATGGTAGTCCGCTTCTGCGCTTGAGTTGTCGTGCAATAAGTGAAGTCGTGTACGGGGGGGAGGAGTTGTAAATTGCTTCAATTTTATGTTCACGAATAAGCCGTAAGCCCGCATCCACAGCCGTTAATAACCATCCGATGCGTGCATCGGGAATGAAAAAGGTAGCGCGAATAAATTCGGCAATGTTTTCTGTCAAAGAACGCTGCTGAGATTCTTTTTTGATGACATTCACATCAATTGGCGTATTTGCTGGTTTCCCGGTGATTTTACGGTAAAGCGTGTAGGGTTCGTAAATTTCGGTACGTTCTACGTGAATACCACTTGGGATTTTGGCGAGCAGCGACTCATCGCGGGCGGGAAAGTCACCATTGGCGACCGTTAAAACAATTGGATTCCAACCGAATTCCGGCAAGTACTGAATATGCTTCAAAACGCGCTGTACGCCCGGTCCGCCCGACGGCGGGAAGTAGTATGCAATTACCAAGACATTTTTCATACATATCGAATAAGTATGCGAGGAGGGAATAGGCGAGTGTTATGCGGAAGGCGCTGTAACGCTTGCTGTGGGGCTTTTGCGCAGGAAAAAGAGGCGAAAAAGAATAACTTCGGGAATAATAAGCAGCACAAGCGAGAGTGTATCTGCTGTAAACCATGATGCAAAGCCGCCTTGAGGGGTTACAGCCTTTGCGATGCCGCCCGTTATTGCCCAACCTATGGTAAAAACTAAGCCGATAAGCCCCAAAGCTAAAATACCTTCTTTGATATTAGCTTCCTGCCAACGCCGCGTAAATGCGTATAAAGCAGCAATAACATGAAGATGGAAAATGAGAACTTCAATCATAACGGAAATGCTCGGTGAGTAGGCGGTAAGTAATTCGGAATAACTGCCGCGAAAATACTGCTTTTGCGAGTTCTTTGCAAATATCCTCAGCGTGAAAACGCGGTCATCGTTTGCATGAAGTCCTGTTGAGGTGATTTGGCGGGAAAGTGCGTAGAATGTAGGAATATCCGTAAGGCTAATGTGCGGAGGTTTTGAGTGAGCCGTTTGTATACGAGCCATTTGTTGCCGAACCGTTAGTGTAAGAGTTGTTTAGCGTTGTGGCATCAGCAAGAATCTTTGCGCCTGCTGCGAAGCGCTGTGCAATTTCAGCAACACGCCGCCCTAAGTGATAGGCTGTATCTAAGTCGCCTTTGGGTGGCGTTATTTCAGGGCTGTCGCTTGTGGAACGAGCCATTGCCCCAAGATAGCTTCCAAGGCGATTAAGAACGTGCGTATTGGCAGCATTTTCAGGTGAATCGCCGGGTTTAAGCCCAAGACTAACCCAAATCATCCCGTGCTGCGCGGCAAATCCAGCTAATTGCTGTAAAACGGCTAGTTTGTCTCCACTGTAACTACCTGATGTTGTAAAACCGCCTGCAACTTTATCGCGCCATTTTTGGTCAAGCCAAACTTTTCCGCTTTTGTCCATAAATTCTTTGAAGCCAGCTGACACTGAACCCATATACGTCGGTGCACCAAAAATCATGGCATCTGCATTGTTTAGCACTTCCCACGCTTTTGCATCTAATTCATCAGTTGAAAATAAATATGTATTTGTTCCTTGTAGGCTTTGCGCGCCTGCTGCGGCGGCTTGGGCAAGTTTGGTTGTGTGTCCGTATCCGCTATGATAAACGATTGCAACAGTAAGCATAGTTATATTGTACGAGGTAAAAGAAGGTTATGTGATGCAAAATTGATCATGCAAATCTTTACTAAAAAGAGATAAATCAATCTGTAAAAGCATGATATGTAAGCAAGAGCTTGTATATTGTTATGAACGAGAAAGTATCGTTGATATTGTATCATTTAGAGAGTTCTTAGTCCTAAAAATCGCTCTAAACCTTGATCCTCTAACTTATTGTGGACGAGTGGGGAAGTGTTCTTGAAGAAGAGAAATCGCTATAGATGTGCCGGATTGTACAATATTGAGAGAATTCTAGAGATGCAGCTATGGGAGATGGAACAGATTATTTTTCAAAGTTTGCAGATAAATTATATGTCTGCGCTAACATTCTCGAAGAAACCATCTGTAAACAAGTTTTACGGCGCTTAAAGAAAAGTCTGGGACAACGTAGAAACAATTCTTATTTTATATGCTTTGTCAGTCTCATCCTGTACCACCCGTTTTATCTTGTAGGGAATTGTTATGAAGCGCATCACTACGCTATTTGCCGCATTTTTTGCTCTGTCGTTTATTTTATGCTGGTTTACAGTATTGCCGGCAATTGCACAAGAATCCTTTCCGCAACCCTTTGGAGAGGTTGCCAATAAAAAATCCGCATGTTATGTTTTGACCAATGTACGGATTGTTGTTAGCCCGACAAGTATGATAGAATCAGGAACGGTTGTGATTCGAGAGGGAATTATCGAAGCTGTTGGTGCAAAAATTACCATTCCACAAGATGCCGTCGTGTATGATTTGAAAGGCAAAACGGTGTATCCATCATTTATCGAAATGGATAGCGACTACGGAATGCCTGTACCGCCTCCGCCGGGTGTGCCGAACCGTTTCACTCAATCACCGCCACAATATGAATCCAAAACGCAAGGAGCATATTCTTGGAACGAAGCTCTCAAGCCTGAAAAACAAGCACACACAACGTTTGTGGTCAATCCGAAAGCTGCTGACGAAATGCGCCGTTTGGGCTTTGGGGCAGCATTGACATTCCAACACGATGGTATTGCCAGAGGCGCTGCTGCTTTGGTTTCGTTCGGTGAAGGCAAAGAAAATACCTTGATTCTGCGCGACCGTGCTGCTGCTGCATTATCGCTCAATCGTGGTTCTTCGCGTCAAGAATACCCAAGTTCGCTAATGGGTGTACTTGCGCTTTTGCGGCAAACCTATCTGGATGCTCAGTGGTACAAACAAGCGCGAGCAGCCGAACCGCTTAGGACGGAGACGAACATTTCACTTGAAGCATGGAACGCACTTCAGTCCTTGCCACAGATTATGGATGTTAGCGGCAATCGTCTGAATCTTTTCCGTGCTGACCGCGTCGGTGATGAAGCTGGTGTGCAATACATTTTGCGCACATATGGTGACGAGTATGCCTACATCGACGATGTCAAAAAAACACAAGCACCGATAATTACATCATTGAATTTCCCTCTTGCTTACAATCTTGATGACCCGCTTGATGCCTTGAATGTTTCGCTTTTGGAGATGAAAAACTGGGAATTTGCTCCTACTAATCCGGCTACACTTGAAAAAGCGGGTGTGGTTTTTGCACTCACAACAGCAGGGCTTCGAGCAAAAACCGAATTTATGCCAAACCTTCGCACAGCGCTTAAATACGGTCTTTCCAAAACGCAAGCGCTTGCTGCTTTGACAACTGTTCCGGCGCAATTGCTCAAAATGTCTGATAAAATTGGTACAATTGAAAAAGGTAAAGTGGCGAATTTGCTTGTAACGTCGGGGGATGTTTTTGAAGCCGAGACAGTTATTTACCACAATTGGATTCAGGGTAAACTTTACGAGATCTATAATCCTGCAAATGGCGATGTACGTGGCTCGTATTCACTTGCATTGACAGGCATCGGTGATTATGCTCTGACAATCAAAGGTACGCCGCAAGCACCGCAATTGGAACTTACTCAAGCAAACGATACGCTCAAAATTCCTTGCGCTATTGACCGTACGGCTGGTGGAAATCTTGTAACATTGCGCTTCGCAAAAAAATCCGGTTCTAAAGCAGAAATGGTGTTGTCGGGCTGGATTGAGACAAAAACCAACGGCGAAACGTGGTCCGGCAAAGGTCAGGATGAAACAGGTGTGTGGTTTATGTGGTCTGCAAAGCGCACGAAACCTTACGAAGCGCCTGCACCAAAAACCGATACAACCAATCCTCTGGCAAATCTTGGTAAGCGCACATTCCCTGCCGTTGAGTATGGTTATGCCACTCCGCCAAAGCAGGAGACCGTTCTTATCAAAAATGCAACGCTGTGGACGGCTGAAAAAGAAGGCATCATGCAAAATGCCGATATTCTGCTGAAAAATGGGAAAATTGCTGCCATTGGGAAAAATCTCACTGAAGCAGGAGCAAAAATTATAGATGCAAGCGGAAAACACGTTTCACCGGGCATCATTGACGAACACTCGCACATTGCCGCTCAGGGCATTAACGAAGGCGGGCAAACTGTCACCTGTGAAGTTCGTATTGGCGATATTTTGAACCCTGAAGACATCAATATCTACCGGCAGTTGGCGGGTGGCGTTACTAGTTCGCATATTTTGCACGGCTCGGCAAATTCAATTGGCGGTCAAACGCAACTTATCAAATTACGCTGGGGGGTAAATGCCGATCAACTCAAGTTTGAAGGTGCACCGGGCTTTGTCAAATTTGCGCTTGGTGAAAATGTGAAGCAAGCAAATTGGGGTGACCTCTACAACCAACGCTTTCCGCAAACCCGCATGGGCGTTGAGCAGGTGATGGTTGATGCCTTTAATCGCGCTCGTGAATATGAGGCATCGTTAAAAGCCTTTGCTAATGCCGCTAAGGGTAAAGAAGCGCAAGGTATAGCGCCGCGCCGCGACTTGGAATTAGACGCTTTGGTGGAAATTTTGAATAGCAAACGCTTTATTACCTGTCACTCGTACGTGCAATCCGAAATTACCATGCTCATGCGTGTTGCAGAGCAGTTCGGTTTTAAGGTCAATACGTTTACACACATTTTGGAAGGCTACAAAGTTGCCGATAAAATGAAGGCGCACGGCGCAAATGCTTCGTCATTCTCAGATTGGTGGGCGTACAAAATGGAAGTTGCTGAGGCAATTCCGTATAATGGTGCAATTTTGCACGCAATGGGTGTCAATGTTGCGTTTAATTCTGATGATGCAGAAATGGCGCGTCGTTTGAACCAAGAAGCTGCAAAAGCCGTGAAATATGGTGGTGTGCCCGAAGAAGAAGCGATGAAATTTGTTACGCTGAATCCAGCGAAGATGATGCGTGTTGATAATCGTGTGGGCAGTCTTAAAGTTGGTAAGGATGCGGATGTTGTCATATGGTCCGATAATCCTCTCTCTATCTATGCTCGCGCTGAAAAAACATTTGTTGATGGTGTGCTGTATTATGACCGTGAGCGGGATGCTGAAATGCGTGAAGAAATTCGTAAGGAACGTGCGCGTATTGCTCAGTCAATGATTCAAGCGAAAAAAGGCGGAGCACCTACGCAAGCTGTTCCTCCCCGTCGCAATAATGAGAAAATTCACTGCAACACGATGGATGAAACCGGTTGGTAAACTATCTGTTTCGTCACAATAGGTCACAAGTCTTAAACCCGTTCATCGATGATATTATCGTGAACGGGTTTGGTGTTTATTTTGCGCAACCAATCTTTCTGCGTATTTTTGCTGTTCTGTAAGGAAACTAACAATAATGTCTCACGTCCAACGAGGAAACCCGTTGAAACTTAAACCCGAAAAACTTCTTGAAGAACTCAAATCTCTTGCCGAAACACTTGGTGTACAGGTTATCATCGATAAAGGTAATTTTTCCGGGGGGCATTGTTTGGTGTATGAAGAGCGTAAAATCGTTCTGAATAAATTGCTTCCCACTGAAGTTAAAGCTGCAAAACTAGCTCAAAGCCTGACAATGATTCCGCTCGACGGTGTAGAACTGAAACCGGTTTTGCGGGAATATCTGGAAAACGAAAAACAGCGCCTCGCCGCACGTACCAGCACTCTTCTGAGTAACGAAGTACAAGCGGTCGTGCGAGAAGTATTGAACTAACAACATTCAGCCCCAATAACTGCATATTTCACAAGTACAAAGACATGGCACGTAAACCATCCGCCCGCTCTTCCAAAAAAAATGCTTCTGTAACCACCGATGCCGCTCAAGCGCCGGAAATGCTTCTTGAGCAACCCGCTCTGCAAACACCGAGCGAAATTGTGCCTGAGCCGGAGAAAATAACTTCGCCGGCAGACCGTACCAAACAGTCGCAAAGTCATAAGCAAAGCGGTAAACAAGTAAATATTAAGCACGCAAAGCTCTCAAGTCCCCCGGAGCAAGAAATACCGCCCGTACCAATTGCGAAGTCCCCAAGCCCTAAGCCTGTATCGAAGCAGACAAGTTCGCCGCAGGTAGCACCGATATTACCTCTACCGCAATTTTTAGCGCAAAAACACGGATTTCATAATCTAGGGCAAATTTTTCACAATTTGTCCGTTCCTGAATTATACGAACATATCTTGTTTTTGCGTGAAGGCGTGATGTCTGCTCAAGGAGCCATTATGGTTGAAACAATGCCTAATACAAAACTTGCTGTGCGGGATAAATTTATTGTAGAAGAGAGTGTTAATAAAGATAATATCGCCTGGGGCGAAGCAAATCGTGCCATTGACCAAGCAAAGTTCAATGCCTTAAAAGCCCGTGTTAGTGCGTATTTACAACGTCGTAATGTCTATGTACAAGATTGTTTTGTCGGCTCGGATGTGCGCCTGCGCGTTCCTTTTCGCATACTGACCGAAAACGCTTGGCAAAGTCTCTTTGTTCGTAATATGTTCTCGCAAGCTCTTGCTTCAGAATTACGTCAATTTGAGCCGCGTATGACTATTGCTGTTTTACCGAATTTTAAGGCTATCCCTGAGATTGACGGCACGCGTGCTGAAACCTTTGTTCTTTATGATTTCTCACAGCGTCTTGCTATCATTGGTGGAACCCGTCATGCCGAAGAAATTAAAAAAGCAGTATTTACAGTCATGAGTTACGCAATGCCGCTTCGTCGTGTATTACCAATGCGCTGCGCAGCGACTGTTGGTGCAAATGGCGATACCGTCTTGCTTTTCGGTACCAATGGAGCCGGCAAAACGACGCTTGCTTCAGACCCCGCCCGTTTACTTGTTGGCGATGATGCGCATGGTTGGAGCGATGATGGCATCTTTGCCTTTGAGCAAGGGAGTTATGCAAAAGCGTACAATATCACTCCTGATGCAGACCTAAGTATTTATACCGCTTCCAGAATGTTTGGGACGGTATTGGAAAATGTCAAATTTGATACTACAACCCGTCAGCCCTTATACACAGATGCTTCAATTACAGATAATGCTCGTATTGCTTATACGAATGAAGCAGTCAGTCATCTGCAACCGATTGCCCCGAAATTGCGCGGTACACACGCTAAGACCGTTATTTTTCTTGTCAATGATGCTTTCGGTGTATTACCGCCAGTTGCGCGATTAACTCATGAGCAGGCTATATTTTTCTACCTTTCTGGTTATGCGGCAAAAAACCCCGTCGGGATGGATACGAAAGACGGTAAAAGCGATGCAAAATTTGAGCCGCGTGCGGTTTTTAGCGCCGGATTTGGGGAGACCTTTATGGTACAAGACCCCATCCAATACGCTCAATTATTCCGGGAGCGTTTGCGCCGTAATAACACGACGGTTTGGCTTGTCAATACCGGTTGGCAAGGTGGTACTCAAGCGACGGGAAGCCGCGTGAAGCGTGAAATAAGTCGTGCAATTGTCAGCGCAATTAACTCTGGTGCATTAGATACGGCAAAGTTCTCCACAGATGCTGTATTTCATTTGAGTATTCCCACTGCTTGTCCGAATCTTCCGAGTACAATGTTGAACCCTCAACATGCTTGGAAGGACAAAGGTGCATACGAAAAACATGCTCAAAAACTCCTGTCGCTACTGACGGAAAACTTTAAAAAGTATAGTGGACGTGTGGATAAAGCCATTACACAATCTTTACAAGCAGCGAAAGTACAATCGGGTAAAACAGAAGTCCAGCAGCCAGATAATGTATCGCCGAAAAATAATGCTTCGGCAAACAATCTCTTGACAGAAACACCCGTAGAGAAAGGTATAGAGCAGCGCTCCGCGAAATCCGTTTCTTCAATAAGTGTAGCCGCGCCTTTGGTAGAGGAACCTGTTGGTAAAAAGGTCAAGAAAAAATCAAAGGTAGCAAAAAAAGGACGAGTAAAAGAGATTTTGCCTGATGATGATGAAGCAGAGGTCGGCGATACAGGACAATTAATAGATAATGTACCGAATGATAATTTGCTTCCCGATAATCTTTCTGCGGATACTTCTGTGCAGGCACAAACAAAAGCAAATGTCGGCAATGACCAGTATTCCGAAGCCACATTTACGAATGCGTCTGAAGACGATATTTACATTCCGCCAAGCCTGTTTGCCAGTGAACAAGGGGAATATCGACCTGATGACGAAGAAATGCCCGTATTATCTGCTTTCGATGACGATGATGATGAGGATGATACCGATGAAAATATTTCAGAAACTATGGGTGAAGATGGTGGAGAAATACCGATACAAGGGCAATCTCAGTATCGTGGTCGCCGCAGACGCGGTGGTCGTGGTCGTCGTCGTTCGCGGTAAAGAGACAATTCTGAATAATGAAGCGAGTTTTCAGGCTCTTCTATGCGGTTCTTTGCATAGAGAGCCTGATGCGTTTTCATGATCTATGGCACAGTAGTGTTTTTTCATTCACAAAACGTTTGCCGAATTGGGTGTTTTTCCCTAGATTGTGTGGAGCAGGTTTGCTTCATGTATTCTGGGTATCGTGCAAGCCTTTTCAATCGTTGTTATCGATATTCTTCTTCTCAACTATACTCTTTTTCGTGTTGTTCTATGGCAATGACTCATTTCCAACGTCTATTCTCTCGTTCTGCAGGAGTGTTAGCGCATATTACCTCGCTTCCATGCCGTTTTGGTATTGGCGATATGGGGAAATCTGCCTATCAATTTGTTGATTTTTTGGAAGCCGCACAGCAGCGTCTTTGGCAGGTTTTGCCGCTGACACCCACCGGGTACGGTAATAGTCCGTATTATTCGTATTCTGCGATGGCAGGGAATCATTTACTTATCAGTCCCGATATGCTGAAAGAGCGTGGATACTTGACGGACGCAGATATCGCTTCGGTGCCGGGTTTTCCTGATAATCGGGTTGATTTTGGGAATGTCATTGCGTACAAAATGAACCTCTTTGAGACGGCTTTTGCTAATTTCCGTAAACATCCTTCCCAGCAAGATAAAACCGATTATGAAAAATTCTGTGCCGCCAATAGCGCTTGGTTGCCCGATTTTGCACTTTTTGTGGCGCTAAAGGACGGGAAATATAACGGTCAGCCATGGGATAAATGGGAGAAAGCAGACCGTATGCGTGAGAAAAAAGCAATGGACGCTGCGAAAAAGAAATACGCTCATATTATCGAACTACATACTTTTTTGCAGTATGAATTTGCCACGGAATGGCAAGCACTTCGTAAGTATGCGAATACCAAAGGCATCGCAATGGTCGGTGATATACCGATTTTTGTCGCATACGATTCTGCAGATGTTTGGTCGAAAAAAGAAGCCTTTCGTTTAGACGATAATGCAATGCCAACACACGTTGCCGGCGTACCACCGGATTATTTCTCCGCCACAGGACAGCTTTGGGGAAATCCGCACTATGATTGGGAGCGAATGGAAAAAGATAATTTCTCGTGGTGGGGCGATCGTTTCCAAAAGTGTATGGAATTGTACGATGTTGTCCGTGTTGACCATTTTCGCGGCTTTGAAGCATTTTGGGAGGTTCCCTTTGGAATGCCCAATGCGATGAAAGGCAAATGGGTACTTGCTCCGGGCAAAAAGCTTTTTGCGGCGATGAGAAAACGCTTTGGTGAATTGCCCGTTATCGCTGAGGACTTGGGCTTGATCACGCCCGAAGTTACGGCGTTGCGGAAGGAATTTGGAATGCCGGGTATGAAAATTCTTCAGTTCGGTTATGAAGGTGGCGATCCGACCGACGGCTTTTTACCCCACAACTACGAAACAGACTGCGTTACCTACACCGGAACGCATGATAACGACACAACACTAGGTTGGTTCCGTGCTTGCAGCGACGACCGTAAGCGTAATGCACTGGAATATCTTCGTGCTTCCAGCGAACAGGAAGTTGTCTGGGAAATGATTCGAGCGGCTTATCTTTCGACGGCGATGTATGCGATTATTCCTTTGCAAGATATTCTGACGCTTGGTACGGAATTTCGTATGAATTTTCCGGGTAAAGCCGACGGGAATTGGGAATATCGTTTGTTACCGAATCAATTGGGTGAATGGCATATCAATATGTTGTCAAAATTGGCAAAAATTGCCAACCGCCTCGAACCAAAGGAAAAAGAGCCGGTGAAATTAGAATCAACACTATAAAGAAAGTGCTGGATACCCAGGTCTTGTGCCGGTTGTTGCTGTTGTGGGACTTCCCCCAGGCGCGGCGAAAAAGTATAGTTAATAGGCAGCCTGCTAAGAAAGTGGATGGTTCGCTCATTTTTCTTCATGGGTGCAATAGTTATTGCACTGCACACATAATTTGCTCGTAACACGTTACGTTTTCGCCTACTGTCTTAAGACACGGTATTATGGCAAGCAGCATTCTCATTATTGACGATAACAAACACATTCGCACGCAAATTAATTTGGTGCTGAAGCTGGAAGGTTATAAAACTTTTATGGCTGCTAATGGCGTGGAGGGTGTTCAAATGGCGCAAGATGCTCGTCCAAGTTTGGTGATTTGTGATATAATGATGCCGGAAATGGATGGTTACGGTGTTCTCAGTGCTCTTCGCATGAATCCTACGACTGCCGATATTCCGTTCCTCTTTCTTTCTGCGAAAGCCGAAAAACACGATATTCGTCAGGGGATGAATCTCGGCGCAGATGATTATTTGTGGAAGCCTTTTAGTACCGAAGACCTGATTAAAGCGATACAAGCTCGTTTGGATAGACATGAAATGACGCGGCGTGTGCTTTCAGAGAAATTATCGCCGTTGGCACAAGTGTCGATGACTCGCGACAAATTTCTTTCATTGATGACGCACGATTTGAAAAGTGCTTTTACCGGCGTGATTGGTTTGGCGGAATTGATGAATATGAAACATACGGAAATGCCCGAAGAAGAATTTAACGAGACCTTGCGATTGATGAATGAGACAGTACAATCAACATACGGCTTGTTGGATTCGTTTTTAGAATGGTCGCGGTTGCAAATTGGCGGTATGGCTGCTTCACCCCATAATTTCGATGTGCATTTGACTGTCAAACGTGTGATGTCACTTTTGACGGCAAATGCCACGCATAAAAAAATTACGATTGTTAACAGCATTGCCGAAGAAGTACGCATTTTTGCTGACGAGCGTATGACCGAAGCAATTTTACGCAATTTGCTCTATAATGCCGTCAAGTTTACTAATTTCGGTGGTACGGTAACATTGAGCAGTAAAGACGAGGGGCAATACATCCGGGTGTCGGTTGAAGATACGGGTATCGGCATCAGTGAAGAAGATATTGTCAAGTTATTAGAACCTGACAACCATTTTACGACGCTCGGGACATTCGGTGAAAAGGGAACAGGTTTGGGGGTACTTTTTTGTCGTGAATTAGCTGAAAAAAATAACGGAACGCTGGAAATTGACAGTGTAAAAAATCATGGTTCCACCTTCTCTTTTGTCTTACCCAAAGCCCGATAACATCTCCTTCCCCACCTTCATTTGTTTGATAAAATAATGACTTCTCAGCGACCGGACGCAATCGCTATAGTCGGCGCAACTGCTTCCGGCAAAACAGCAACCTCACTGGAACTCGCTTTTTTGCTTGGGTTGCACAATGATTTTGCCTTCCCGATTGAAATTATTTCTGCTGATTCGCGCCAAGTGTATCGGTATCTAACAATTGGCACAGCGAAGCCTTCAGCCGAAGATTTGCGCGTTGCTCCGCATCACTTTATTAACGAAAAAAATCCTGATGAGCGCTTTAGTGCAGGAGATTTCGGTGAAGAAGCCGTCAAACGCCTTATAGAGATTCGTCAGCGTGGAAAATTGCCTGTTATTGTCGGTGGAGCAGGATTGTACGTGCAAGCGCTAACGGACGGTTTTTTTGATGAGACTGCCGGAGTGAGTAATGGAGCAGACTATGAGGCAGCATTGCAACAAGAGCGTAAGCGACTTCAAGCAGAATACGAAACACGAGGAATTGAGCCGCTCGTGGCGGAGCTTTTCCAACGCGACTCTGCCTCCGCCGAAAAATATTCTGACCGTAACCCTCGCCGTATTTTGAGAGCGCTCGAATACAGCCGTGTTACAGGCGAATCATTCTCTAATGCTCATAAAATCTCGCACGTAGGGCGCGAATTTTCGACACGGTTTTTCGGAGTGCACCTTGAGCGGGAAGAACTCTATAAGCGTATCAATGCTCGTGCGCAGGCAATGTTTGAAGATGGCTTGTTAGAAGAAACCGCTTCAGTTTTGGCAATGGGATATTCACCGGAGTGTAACTCGCTGAATACGGTTGGTTACAAAGAAGCAATCGCTTTCCAGCGCGGTGAAATTTCGCTTGCACGAGCTATTGAACTCACCCAGCAGAATACACGCCATTATGCTAAACGCCAACTGACGTGGTTTCGCCGAGATTCCCGTATTGAATGGCTTTCCGGTTCACCGGAGGAAATTGCCCATAGCATTATTACGCGGTTGCGGAATGGGTAACAAACCTTTGGTGTCATGTTGTTTTCTCTGTGGTTCGCGGAATTCTGGTTTAATGTGTACATTCTGTTGAAAACCATATTTTTCCGTCCGGTGTAGAACGTGTAACTTAGTAGCTGTTTTGTTATTGCGCTGTTGCTTTGTCAAAACGAAGTACAGCGTCAATCGCAACACTCTCACCGATTTTCGTGATTATTCTTGATGCAGCATGAGTACGCCTTTTACAGAACGTCCCGCTACTGAGCGCCACGTTCTTCCTTTCGGTTCAATTGAAGTTATTGCCGGCTGTATGTTTAGTGGGAAAACCGAAGAACTTATTCGCCGCCTGCGCCGCGCGCAAATTGCGAAGCAGCGCGTCGAAATTTTCAAACCCGGGCTTGACAACAGATACAGCGAAACGGAAGTTGTTTCGCATAGTCAGCACCGGATTGCATCGCGTATTGTGCAGCAATCCGCCGAAATTTTGGCTCATGCCGGAGAAGCCGATGTTATCGGCATTGACGAAGCGCAGTTTTTCGATGAAGAGATTGTTTCGGTCTGCGAAGAATTAGCAAATCAAGGCAAACGAGTGATTGTTGCCGGTTTGGATTTGGATTATCGCGGTAAGCCCTTCGGACCAATGCCGCAACTTATGGCTGTTGCGGAATACGTTACCAAAACAATGGCAGTCTGTATGAAATCAGGGCTACCGGCTTCTCGTACTCAACGGCTGACGCAGAGCCATGAGCTTGTCGTCGTCGGACACAGCGACCAGTATGAAGCCCGTCACCGTGCGTATTACGAACAGCCTTCTGAGAATTAAGACTTTTTCCGACGCTCTTTCGTCTTTTGCTCAAAACGCTATTTTCCATCCGAAATAGCCGAACGTTCATGTTTTACGAGGCAGTATGGCAACAAAAATTTACACAAAAACAGGTGATGACGGCACAACCGGTTTATTTGGTGGGGAGCGTGTTCCGAAAGACCATCTTCGCATTGAAGCCTATGGAACTGTGGATGAATTAAACTCTCTTATCGGTGTCGCTATAACTCAAGCAATGCCGGAGCGCTTAAAAACAAGCCTTGTAGATATTTCTGCATTGCTCTTTACCGCCGGAGCCGACCTTGCAACTCCGCTTGACCCGCCTCCTACATACCCGATACCACGTATTGAAGCGCCCCATACCGCATTTTTGGAGCGTTTGATTGATGAATATGACCAAGAATTAGAACCGCTTAAAACCTTTATTTTACCGACCGGAACTGCCGCCGCCGCATATCTGCATCTGGCGCGAACTATTTGCCGCCGTGCGGAACGCCTTGTCACTGCGCTTGCACGCTCGGAATCCATAGGTGCAGAAATGGCAAAATTTCTTAATCGTTTGTCGGATTATTTATTTACGGCAGCACGTATGGCGAATGCTTTGCAAGGTGTTTCTGATGTAGCATGGAAAAATCCCGCTCTTGGGTAAATATTTCCGATGCAATCTATCGCTGCTGAAGTTCTTCCGGTATTCCTCAAAAATTGTACGATTATGCCTAATCTCGCTCGCGCAATAGCACTTGCCGCCGCCGCACACGAACACCAACGCGACCGCGCAGGAAAAACGTATATTTTGCATCCGCTACGTCTTATGTTCCGTATGACAAGCGAAGAAGAAATGACGGCTGCCGTATTGCATGATGTGGTTGAAGACACGGAATGGACAATTGAAATGCTGCGCGAAGAAGGGTTTAGTGAAGCGGTGCTGTTTGCGGTAGATTGTCTGACAAAACGAGACGGAGAGCCGTATATGGCGCTCATCGAGCGGGCAAAGCAGAGTCCGATTGCCGTGCGCGTTAAAATTGCCGATTTAGAAGACAATATGAATGCCACGCGGCTTGAGCGCTTAACGGCTTATGACGCCGATAGATTACAAAAATATCATCTTGCCTGGCGGAATTTGCACGATTTTCTTCAAAAAGAAATGTTTCAGGTAAACGGTGTTACAGGTAGCACAAAGTAATGATAGAGTATTGTCACACATATCGTTCTTTTCGTGGGGGGGCTGAGTTCCTGACTATTGCGTTAGTACTTCTGTTTTTGGCTGTGCTATCGTCGGGATGTAATGACTATGCACAACCTGAGCGTTTGCGCCGTTTAACAGCAATACAACAAAAACAATTCTCACACAACAGTTCTGCTGCGAAAGTACAATCTCCGAAAACGCAAACAAATTCTGACAGCGGAGGAGTAAGCGATACCATTCCTGAACTCACGCATCGAGCCATCATTAGAACAAATTTGGGTGAAATTGCTATCGGTCTTTACGGTAAAGATGCTCCGCAAACTGTGGAAAATTTTGTTAAACTTGCTGACAAGAAGTTTTTTCGAGGAGTCTTGTTTCACCGCGTCGCGCGGGATTTTGTGATTCAAACCGGAGACCCCAAAACAAAAGACAAGCGCAAAAAAGATGAGTGGGGAACAGGTGGTGAAAGTGCGTTTGGTGAACCGTTCCCCGATGAAATTTTTCTTGAATCTCCTAGCGTAAAGCGTGGTTATAAACGCGGCACTGTTGCAATGGCAACGCGAAGTCCCGATGCAAACACCAGCCAGTTTTTTATCTGTTTACGCGATATACCGGAATTACCGCGACAATTTACTATCTTTGGCGAGATACTGGAAGGGTGGGAAGTCGTGGAAAAAATTAGCACCGTCGAAATTACGCCGGAGTTAAACGAAAACGACGGTCGTCCCGTCAAAGCTATTGTCATAAAAAACGTAGCAGTGGCGAAAATACGCGCCTTTGCCCGAAAATGACCGCAAACTGCGAAGAAATTCATACGATATTTTCTCATAATTTATCTTGTTCCACTTTCTAAGGAATATCCTTCATGACAACACGCCGCGCAGTACAATCAGCAATGATGCTCGCCGTTCTTGGCTTTTTTATGAGCTGTTCATTTGTATATGCACAAAAGAAAATCTCGAAAGAGAAATCATCATCTTCAAAAACATCCTCGGCAAAAATGAGTACAACCCCTACACGCCCACAATATGTTATTACCGTTACACACGGTGGCAGACCTCTTGGCAACATCACTCTGGAGATTTTTAACGACCTTGCTCCGAAACATGCTGCAAATTTTGATAGCCTTGTGGCGGCAAAATTTTACGATGGCACGGCATTTCACCGTGTTATTCCGGGCTTTATGATTCAAGGCGGCGACCCGAATTCCCGCCCAACAAGCGGTAAACCGAAAATGTTCTGGGGTACGGGCGAACCCGGACAAACCAGAGTTCCTGCGGAATTTAGCCAGACTTTGAAACATGAACCCGGCATTTTGTCTGCTGCTCGTACAAATGATCCTAACAGTGCCACATCGCAATTCTTTATTTGTCATGGAGCAGCGCCGCATTTGGACGGTCAGTACTCTATCTACGGACGCGTTATCAGTGGTATGGAAATCGTCAATATGATTGCCGGTGTTCCGTGTGATGCTGATAATCCTTCAAGCCCGACAGAAAAAGTAGAGATGAGCATTGTGAAAAAATAATCGGGTGCAAAGAAATAAGCAGCACAGAATTTTGAATACAAAAAAGCGGACAATAGAGTATCATTACGCTCTATTGTCCGCTTTTCTTGTTATCTAGCGAGTAGAATAATTCAGCCTCCCAGTACCCATGTATCCTTGCTTCCGCCGCCTTGCGATGAGTTCACCACAAGCGAGCCTTTGCGCAATGCAACGCGCGTCAGTCCACCGGGCATCACATAAATATCTTCACCATACAAAATATAGGGACGCAAATCCACGTGCCGCCCTTCAAAGTGCTGTTCATCAATGAATGTCGGGACGCGAGAGAGAGAAATAGTCGGCTGAGCGATGTAATTACGCGGATTTTCCTGCACAAGTGTACGGAATTTCGCGTGGTCTTCTTTTGTGGCGTGCGGTCCGACGAGCATCCCATAGCCGCCGGACTCATTCGCTGCTTTGACGACAAGCTGTTCGATATTATCCAACACGTATTGGCGCTGGTCGTCTTCCCAACAAACATACGTTGGGACATTTGATAAAATCGGCTTTTCGCTGAGATAGTATTCGATAATTTGGGGAACATACGCATAGACAACTTTGTCATCGGCTACGCCTGTTCCGGGAGCATTTGCCAGTGCTATGCCGCCTTTCCGATAGACATCCATAACTCCGGGAACACCTAAGAGTGACTCAGGATTAAAGACCGTTGGGTCGAGAAATGTGTCATCAACGCGGCGATAAATCACATCGACGGGGCGTAAACCCTTCGTTGTACGCATTTGTACTTTTCCTCCGACCACGACCAAATCGCGCCCTTCCACAAGTTCAATACCCATTTGTCGTGCTAAAAAGGAATGCTCAAAGTAAGCAGAATTGTAGATGCCGGGGGTAAGAACCGCACAAACAGGGTCTTTGCGGTCGGAAAGCGATTGCAGCACATCCAAAAGCCGCGAAGGATAATCATCAACGGGAATAACATTTGATGTCGCAAAGACCTCAGGAAACGTACGCTTCATTACTTGGCGATTCTCCAAAACGTAGGAAACACCGGACGGGCAGCGCAGATTGTCTTCCAACACGTAGAAGGTGCCGTCTTTGTCGCGGATGATGTCTGTACCGGTGATATGACACCAAACACCGCGTGGCGGCTCTAATCCTTTACACTCAGGCAAATATGCTTTGCTGGTTTGTATCACAAATTCAGGAATTACGCCGTCTTTGAGGATTTTTTGATCGTGATAAATGTCTTGTAAAAATAGGTTCAGCGCCTTGATACGCTGGTACAATCCCGTTTGCAAATGATACCATGCAACAGCATCCACAATGCGCGGTATAAGGTCAAAAGGAAAAATTTTCTCGACACCCGCGTCGTCGCCATAGACATTAAACGTGATACCAAGATTCATCAAGGTACTTTCGGCTGCTTGCTGACGCAAACGAATATCGTCTATCCCAAGCGTGTTGATTTTGTCCACAAGTTGCCTTGCACCTGCGCGCGGTTTACCGTCAGGTTGAAACAGCTCATCGTAGAAGTCTTCGGTTTGGTAGGAATCAAAGGTCATAATGTACTCCCGAAATGCGGTTGAACGAAAAATACTCTCGAAATACTCTGAAAAAGTGTTGTGTAGCGTAATGTAATGTTCACTGTATAAAACTTATGGCTCATTGGGAAGCATCCACAAAAGCGGGTGCGGAATACCCGACCAAAGCGGAACAGCCATTCCAGCCGCATCCAGCGCATCGCTATTCCAGATATTACAATTGTTGATAAGGCTGTATCTCCCCGTGTGTGCGGAGTTTGCCTCGTAAAAGCCTGATGAGGTACCCCAAAAACCTTCTCGTAAAAATACTACCTCTGAATTACGAAGTGTTACCGAAGCAAGTATCCATGCTACCATTTGGTGATATTGCTCTTCGCTTATACGGAATGTTTTTTTTGCAAAGGGTTCGGTTGGAAACCGCGTACTATCGGGCGCTTCCTGAAAACCATTGACGTTGATAACTGATGATTGCGAAGCAAACAAAGCTTTGAGAGCAAGTGTAACAGTAACGTTACCGCTCATGTAAAAATCACGGTCGCCCCAGCCAATTTCCACAAAGCGCTTCCCAACTAAGCAGGGAAATACTGTACTCCAATCGTGGTTTGCTGCTTGAACGGGCATAATAATTCCCGCATGGTACAAGTACCGTGCAACTGTTATGCTCACCGATTTTTCTATGTGCTTTGATGGCGATGATGAAAAGCGACGCGGTACCAGAAAAAGCATACTGAAAATACTACTAAACAGTACGATAAATAGTCCGACAAAACGACGTTTTGAAACCATGATACAAAACAAATATGAGAGCAGTTGCCAGACAAAGGGAGAATGAATATACTCTTTTCAGACGTTCTTTGCAATCAGATTTACAAGTACGCGCCGGATGTTGGGAGGAAAAAGTTACTGTATCACGTGTCGGTGGGTTTTTCAATACGAGGAAATGCCACAAAAAATGTTGCTCCTTTGCGATGCTCCGACTCACACCAAATTTCACCGTTCATTGCCTCAACGAGTTTTTTCACAATAGATAATCCTAAGCCTGTTGAGTGTTCGCCACCGGTCGGTCGAGCAGACAAACGAGCGAATTTTCCAAAAAGCCGCTTTTTGTCATCATCGGTTAGACCAATACCTTCATCTCGTACAGAGAAGCAAACGTATTCTTGCTGTTCTTTTGCGATGATGCTGAGATTTGCCCAAATATGTTTACTGAGAGGCGAGTATTTCACGGCGTTGGAAAGAAGATTTTCAATAATCTGCATGTAGGCACTGTGATCGGCAAGAATATAATATGTGTCAACCGGTTTGGTAACATGAAAGACAAGATTTTTCGGACGTGCAAGAGCTTCCGCATCCGCACATAATGCACTAATAATCGGATTTACCTCAACAGCTTCCATACTAAGATTGAGTTTTCCTTCATCAATCATATTCATATTTAACAGCTGGGTAATAAGTGCCATCATACGATTCGCCGATTGCCGCATAAGACTGTTAAAATGATGCAGTTCTTCGGTAGAAAGTGTATTTCGGTCATTCTCGACAAGCTCTGTCAATGTAAGCATTGTTGAAAGAGGTGTTTTGAGATCGTGTGCGGCAATGCCCAAAATAGCGTTTTTTTCATTGTTTAGTTCTTGTAGTCTATCATTTGACCAAGCAAGTTCTTGGTTACTGGCTTCCAGTTCATGAGTACGTTTGCGTACTTCTTCTTTGAGAAAAGTATTTCGACGAGCAATGCTGCTCAGTCGTAACCACACAGCTCCCCATATAATAGCGAGTATGGCAAAAATTATTCCGCTGCGAAACCACCACGTTTCCCAAAAAGGCGGGATAATGATAACGCGTAATCGTAATTCTTGTGCATTCCAAACACCATCAGCATTCGTTGCTCTGACCCGTAAGGTATGTTCTCCGGCGGGAAGATTCGTGTACGTCGCAAAATGGCGTGTGCCGAATGATACAAATTCACGATCTATGCCTTCCATCATATAAGCATATCGTACTCGTTCAATGTTGGCAAAATCCAAAGCCGCGAAATCGAATTCTAACAGACGGTCACGGTACGAGAGGACAATTTCTTCTAACGAGGAAATATCAGCATCAAACGAGCGTTCAACATTGAAAACTTTGATTGCCGTTAGTACGACGGGAGGCATATAGGTTCGGTCGGTAAGTTTCGCAGGATTAAACATATTCATCCCGTTTACTCCACCAAACAGTACCATGCCTGATTGTAAGCGGTAAAAAGCATTAGTATTAAATTCATTACTTTGTAAGCCGTCAGCTGCATCATACATACGAAATGCGCCATTTTGCTTGTCGAACCGCGCTAAACCGCCGTCAGTTCCCATCCATAAAAAACCTTGTGAGTCTTCAACAATGCCGTAAACATAATGATTCGTTAATCCATTTTCTGTACCATAATTTTCAAATGTATCATACTGCGGGTTATACCGCGAAATACCGTCCACAGTAGCAAGCCAGATGGAGCCTTCACGGTCGCGCATGATATGTTTAACCCAGCTATTGGCAATGCTGCCGGAGGTAGAATCGTGAAAATAGCGTTTCCATGTTTGTGTGCGGAGATGCAATCTGTTCAACCCAAGTGAAGTCGCTACCCACAGGACAGAATCGCCGTCTTGCAAAAAGGCTTGGATGCGGTCATTGCTGATGGAATTGGAATTTTGAGGATCATGACGAAAATGCCGCCACTGCTTGCGTCCTGGGTGAAAATAATCCAACCCGCTAATGGTCCCAAGCCAAAATCCTCCGTTTTTGTCTGGAGCCATTGTTCTAATGCGGTTATGACAAAGCGAAGCCGAATCATTGGGATTGTGTTGGAATACGGTAAATGAGCCTTTGCGTTGGTCGTAGCGGTGTAAACCGCCACCATCGGTACAAAACCAGAATATGCCAGCACTATCACGTTCAATGCACCATACACGACCGGATTGTAAGCCGTAGCCATCCTTTGTTACCATCGGTAATTGTATATATGTCTTGGTAACGTGATTCCAACGTACCAAGCCATCATCAGTGCCTATCCAAAGAGTACTGTCATTTTCCTCATAGAAACACCGAACAACGCGGTACGGGAGAAAAGGAGCATACCAATGTGGGGAGAGTAGCGTCCGAAGCGCTCTTTCAAAGGATTCCAAACAGACATTCCGCCTGTCAGTGTTCCAACCCACATAGTACCAGAGGCATCACAAAGTAAGGAGCGTACGGCGTTATCACTCAGGCTTTGTGGCATTTGTGGGACAGAACGGCAAACAGCTATGCGCACGTCTGCTGTGTCGCGGAAGGTGTAAATATCTTGTGAAAAAATGTTCACGCCATTATCCGTTCCAACCCAAAGAAACCCACGTTCATCGGTTGCAAAACAGTAAATGCTGCGTCCTGAAAGAGTGTTGATACGGTATGGAGCGTCATTGCGGGCGGGAGAAAACGGAAAATTGCGTATATGTTTTGTAGTCGGATTATAGAGCCAAAGCCCTTTACCCAATGTCCCAATCCAAAGCCTTCCGAGCGAATCAGCAAACAACGACTGTATGATGTTTTGTCGCGTAAAGGATAACAAATTCACGCTTTCTGGCTTTGTCTTTGTTATCGTTTGTTGTGAAGAACTTTTTTTCCAATCAAGTTCCGTGATATGTAGTTCTTGAAAACGGTCAAGTGGGTTGTCAATACGATGAGTGTCGAAACAAAAAAGGCGGGTGCCGGCTGCAATCCACATTCGTCCAAAGCGGTCACCGGCTAGCGCAGTAATTTCTCCTGCGAGTGCATTACGTACTATCGGACTTTGTAGAATGCCGGCGGCAAATCGAATCGGGACATCAGCACGGTTGCCTTTGGTTGAGCGGTAGTACGGTTTGAGGGTGTCGATATAATGTAACCCTTTATCCGTACCAATCCACATTCGACCTGCATTATCCGGATAGAGTGCTGTAACAAAACTACTGCGAAGAACAGGGGCATTAATATTTTGTGAGGCAGCACTTGCATCCGAAAGCATTGGCATGAGCAGTGCTGTATTAGAGTCTCGTTGAATATAGCCAAGACCACCACCATTGGAGCTTATCCAGATATTATTAAATTTATCTCGTACCATGCGCTCAACCCAAGCATTTGGAAGTGTTCCGCGTATAGTGCTGATATGTCCATTGCCATTGACACGTGTTGAGGAACCAACGATATTGCCTGCGGAGGTGTTACGAAAAGAAATAAACGAGTAGCCATCGTATTTGTTGATACCATCTTGTGTGCCAATCCATATAAAACCACGTTTATCTTGAATAAGAGCATAAACAGAGTTTTGCGACAAGCCTTGCTCTAAGCCGATTCGCGTGAAGGCATATTCTTCTGCAGTAGAAGAAGAGGTGCGCGACGTGCTTGAAAAAGGCGATGGAGGGGGAATTCCTTGGAAAGCGCACAAAGTATAAACCGATATGCCCAAGCAATAAAGCAACACCGCCGCAAGGAGGAAATACGATATGTGTTGCAAAAGGCGCATAAAAGCTGAATGGTATCGTAAAAAATAGACCGAAAATACTTTTAACAAATCATCATACGCAGAAAATACGACGTACGTTATATTTTCCGCAACAAAAAAAATGCCGAAAGGAAAATTCTCGTGACAAAGCATGAAATTTTCAGGATTATCGTTATTTTGCCTGCACACGTATATAAAAATGAAGTATGCGTGAAAATGTTCTTGTTCTATATTTCAGCATCAATCAATTATGAGCCTGAGTCCTATTCGAGTAATTATTACCGGTGCAACCGGCATGGTTGGCGAAGGTGTACTCCATGAATGTTTGTTGCACGCTGACGTAGAAGCAGTCTTAGTTGTGGGACGGAAGCCGTGTGGTGTGGAGCATCCGAAACTGACGGAAATTCTCCATGTTGATTTGTCGGATATTTCCTCGCTGAAAAACCGTCTCATGGGCTATAATGCTTGCTTTTTCTGTGCAGGAGTTTCTTCGATTGGGCTTTCGGAAGAAGAGTACACACGTATCACCTATACACTCACACTGAACTTCGCACAAACCCTTGCTTCGGTGAATCCCAACATGACGTTTTGCTATGTTTCCGGCTCCGGCACAGACGGCAGTGAACAAGGGCGCAGTATGTGGGCGCGGGTAAAAGGACGCACGGAAAATGATCTTTTCAAATTACCGTTCAAGCGTGTTTTTGCCTTTCGTCCCGGCTATATGCACCCCACCCAGGGTTTGAAAAACACGCTTCCTTTTGTGAAATATATTTCGTGGCTTTATCCCATTGTTCGCGCACTAACTTCCAATGTCGCATCAACGCTTGCTGAGGTAGGTTTGGCAATGATAAATGCGGCGAAGTTTGGCTCTGAGAAGCGTGTGTTGGAAGTCGCAGATATTATCGAATTAGCGAAAAAATAATTTTTGTAACCATAGTTTGGTTTTTCTCCATTCGTATATCTTATGACCTACAAGTTTGATATTATCCCGACTACCGAGCAAATTATTGAACTCTATCGGAATGCAGAATTGCCGCGTCCTATAGATGACGAGCCACGCATACAAGCGATGTTTGCCAATTCAAATCTGATCGTTACTGCTTGGGATGGTGATGTACTCACGGGTATTTCCCGTTCAATCACTGATTGGTGCTGGAGTTGCTATCTTGCAGACCTTGCTGTGAGAAAAGAATATCAAAAACATGGTATTGGCAAGAAACTCATCGAACTTACCAAAGAAAAAGTCGGTGGGCAGTCAATGGTACTGCTTCTGTCTGTGCCAACAGCTATAGAATACTATCCGAAAGTAGGATTTACCAAGCAGGAGAGCAGTTTTATTATCAATCGAGAGCGGTAAGTCAAATTTTTGTATGCGCACCTTAATAGTGAAATTTTTTCCTCATCTCATCTCTTTCCCTTTTCGCTTATGCCTTCCCAACTTGACCAATGGAGCGCACTTGCGCAAAAAGAACTCAAAGACAAGCCTCTTGAGGCACTTAACCGCCAAACACCTGAAGGAATCACGATAAAACCGCTTTACACTGCGGCGGACTTAGAAGCCATCAGCTATGAAGAAACCATGCCCGGAATCTTCCCATATTTGCGCGGTCCGTATGCCACGATGTACACCAATCGTCCTTGGACTATTCGCCAGTATGCGGGCTTTTCGACGGCGGAAGCATCCAACGCATTTTATCGAAAAAATCTGGCGGCAGGGCAAAAAGGGCTTTCGGTGGCGTTTGATTTGGCAACGCATCGGGGGTATGATTCCGACCATCCGCGCGTGGTGGGCGATGTCGGCAAAGCGGGCGTGGCGATTGATTCGGTTGAGGACATGAAGATTTTGTTCGATGGCATTCCGCTTGAGGAAATGTCGGTTTCGATGACCATGAACGGCGCAGTGATACCGATTATGGCGATGTATATCGTCGCAGGCGAGGAACAGGGCGTTTCCGCCGATAAACTTTCCGGCACAATTCAGAATGATATTTTGAAAGAGTTTATGGTGCGGAACACGTACATTTACCCGCCGGAGCCGTCCATGCGCATTGTGGCGGATATTATTGAATACACGAGCAAGTTCATGCCGAAATTCAACAGCATCAGTATTTCCGGCTATCATATGCACGAAGCAGGCGCGAATGCGGTGCAGGAGGTGGCGTTTACGCTGGCAGACGGGCTGGAATACGTGCGCACAGCATTGGCACGGGGTCTGGATGTAGATGCCTTTGCACCACGCTTGTCATTTTTCTGGGGAATCGGGATGAATTTCTTCATGGAGATAGCAAAAATGAGGGCTGCGCGGTTTTTATGGGCAAACTTGATGAAGCAGTTTAACCCCAAGAAACCCCTTTCCACCGCGCTGCGCACCCATTCGCAAACATCCGGCTGGTCGCTCACCGAACAAGACCCGTACAACAATATCATTCGCACGACGATTGAAGCACTGGCGGCGGTGTTGGGCGGTACGCAGTCGCTTCACACCAATTCTTTTGATGAAGCCATCGCGCTACCGACGGAATTTTCTGCCAGAATTGCCCGCAACACGCAGCTTATCTTGGCGGAAGAGTCCCGTGTAACGCACGTAGCAGACCCGCTTGCAGGCTCATACTATGTGGAATCGCTGACGCATTCAATCATCCAAGAAGCAGAGAAACTTATGCGTGAAGTGGAATCGCTCGGAGGCATGACCAAAGCTATCGTTGCGGGACTTCCAAAGCAGAAAATCGAAGAATCTGCCGCTCGCCGCCAAGCTGCGATTGACCAAGGAAAGTTCGTCATTGTGGGCGTAAACAAATACCGTCTCGCCAAAGAAGACCCTATTGATATTTTGGACGTTGATAATGTCGCTGTGCGTGAAGGACAAATCCGTCGCTTGGAGCAAATTCGCTCCACACGCGACACTGATGCCGTGAATGCGGTGTTGGAAGAGCTTGCTCGCCGTGCGGCATCGGGTGAGGGAAATTTGTTGGAAGCGGCTGTGGATGCGGCTCGGAAGCGAGCAACCGTCGGGGAGATATCCGACGCGATGGAACGCGCTTTCAAACGCTACGAAGCACAAGTACCAACCGTTTCGGGCGTGTATCGCTCGGAATACGGCGCAAATGCTGAGGTTGCGGCATTCCTCCAAGAAACGGAACATTTTGCTGAAAAGCACGGTCGTCGCCCCAGAATGCTCGTCTGCAAGCTCGGTCAGGATGGACACGATAGGGGCGCACGGATTATCGCATCTGCATTTGCGGATTTAGGCTTCGATGTGGATATGGGACCACTCTTCCAGACTCCCGAAGAAGCCGCCAAACAAGCCATTGAGAACGATGTTCACGTGGTCGGTGTGTCGTCGCTTGCGGCAGGGCATAAAACCTTAGTTCCCCAGCTTATTAACGCACTCCGCAAGGATGGCGCGGATGATATTCTGGTCGTGGCAGGCGGTGTGATTCCTCATCAAGACTACGACGCGCTTTATGCGGCGGGCGTGAAGCAGGTGTTTGGTCCTGGGACGAATATTGTGGAAGCGGCGAAGAAAGTGCTGGCGGATATTGAGGCGGCGGTGTAAGGAGAATGTATGAACGAACAACAATGGCAATATCTTTGGCAACAACTCAGCAAATTTGCGGATGCAATTTCAATAATAGGCGCAGGAGCTTCTGTATATGCGGCTTGGCAGATTGGGACTATCGTGAAGCGCTTTCGCTTTCGGGCAGAAGTACCCAAGCTAACGGCTAGTATTGACAAGGATAAGGATAAATTACCCAAACTTTTTGGTAAATTTACAGAAAGTCAAAATGAGATTATTTTGATTTTGGCTCAATGCGAAGCTAACCTGAATACACTATCAAAGCAGCTTTCATCCGTTAGAGAGTTTGATAAGCACGACATGAAAGCCCTAAAAAATCTTATCCAAACTATTCAGGAAGTTAAACGTTCGCCAAGCCTTGATGAGCATAAAGTACGTGAAATATGGGCTGATATGAATGCCACAAATCAAATCGTCAAAAATCTTATCAATCTTCTACAATGGGAGTGATAATTATGCAATTAGTATCTCCTCAAATCGACTACTACAAATATTCTAGGGTAATTTCAAAGCTTCTTGAACTGACTCAGAAACATCATATTACGTGGTATAGGTCGGCTATGCCTATCATTTCGAGCGGTCCACTAGCTTTCGGTGATGTATATGCGACTCATTATGCGGGCACAAGAGTCTTTATATGCGCTTCATCTGGTAGCGATAGGGCTGTATCAGATGCACTTGTAACTATCGTTTTTAATGATGGTGGCGATCGGTCATATAGCTTACAAGGTTTAAGTGGCTTATCAAGCCTGTTCCAGGCTGTTTATGAACAAGTAAACCCCCAAGCAGGTTTAGAAGACATATTGGATAAAATTATTTCCTCATAAAATTATGCCCGAACCCTTCATCAAATATCTTCGCATTGAAAATTACAAAAGTATTGACAAACTCGAACTGCACGATATTCCACCGTTTGCGATCTTTGCTGGGGCGAATGGTTCGGGGAAGAGTAATTTTTTTTCAGCATTGATGTTCGTAAATCAGCATCTACGATTTGGTATAGATGAAGCATTCCTCTTAAACGGTGGTGCGTCCGATGTTCACTGCTATAAACGCCTCGAAGGGGAGCGAAACGCCTTTGAATTTGAAATAGATATGCTCTGTCTCTCGGATGACCCGCAAAAAATATTTCCCTCTAAAACTAGTTATACTGAACAATATAAGCTACTGGCAGGTAACCTTGATTCCGAGCCAATGCTAAATGAGTGGTTTGGGCGTTTGAACGATGGAACATGGTCAAAAACACGTGCGGGGAATGTCGGAACTTTCCATAATTCTCCTAAACCCGACTTCAATAATCCTGAAAGAGAAGAAATCGAGCGTGAAGATTTAAAGTTTCCTATCGCTCATACAACAACACTTCTTAATCACATTGATTCTAAGCTAGTCCGGATGTTGCGCACATTACGCTTGTTTGCTATTCATCCTAATTCGCCAAGAATAGATTATGGAGTAAAAAAATACGATGCAGAATTAATGACAGACGGTCATAATCTTGCGTTGGTATTGGCACGTTTACAAAATGATGATGAGATTAGAGAAACAATCATTGATTTTATGCAACTTTGTGTTCCTAGCCTAGAAAATTTATTCGTTCAAAAGCAATCACTTGATGATTCCGTGCACATTCTTTTCAAAGAGAGCGCTATAAGCAAAGAATTTCCTGCTCGTTTGATTTCAGATGGAACTATCTATCTTTTGAGTTTACTTGTTGCTATTCTTGATGTCAAAAAGCGTAATGGAATTACCATGATTGAAGAGCCAGAACGCGGCTTGCATCCAAGGGCAATTGAAGAACTGATAGCACTCATGAGGCAAAGAGCCACGCCGCAAAGCCCTATCTGGCTTTCAACGCACAGCGAGACGGTTGTACGGTGCTTGCGCGATAATGAACTTTGGTTTGTGGAAAAAGAAAATGGCGCAACACAGATAAAACCTGCCCGCTCATTCACACCAAACGGACTAACAAGAAATCAAGCATGGCTCGCTAATGGGCTTGGAGGTGGCTTGCCATGGTAAAGGTTGGGTTTGTGGCAGAAGGTGAGTGTGATGTATTTATCTTGAAGTCGTCGAATTTTCGGGCATTGGCGGAAGATTTGGGTGTTTATGTTTGCCCTGAAGTTATCAATGCGCATGGAGAGGGTAATTTACGTTACTCGAATCTTATTGATTTTGTTGAACTTTGTCATAATCAGCCCAACACACCTGATAAAATCATCGTTCTCACAGACCTTGACACAGAGCCATGTATTACCGAAGTAAAAAAACGCATCGAAGCAAGCGGCACGGCAGATAAGACTATTGTTGCTCGAAAAGCCCTTGAAGCCTGGTTCTTAGCCGACCATGAAGGACTTTCTCGGTATCTTGGCAAAGATTTTTCGATAGTCGAATTTCCCGAACAAACAGAAGCAATGCCTTGGGATGATTTGAGACAGCGTATAAATGGAATGAATATACGCGGAATTGGGCAAATCAAAAAAGCATTTGCCAAGCGGTTTGCTGCGTATTTCTCCCTAGAACGTGCTGCCGCACACCCTCACTGCCCCAGTGCGGCATATTTCTTGGAAACACTTAAAAGTATTGTTTAGAGTCAATGTCATTAAGTTAAGCGTAAAGTGTTAAATTTGAATATGAAAAAA